>Ga0210040_10000729_pt1 | contig 52853 bp, 52 predicted proteins | sample CryGeyCG12114_NA_FD_185462 | JGI IMG/M metagenome (GOLD analysis project Ga0210040, IMG submission 185462) | Groundwater microbial communities from aquifer - Crystal Geyser CG19_WC_8/21/14_NA (SPAdes) (version 2) | ecosystem: Environmental > Aquatic > Deep subsurface > Groundwater | place: USA...
CCCGCCGCGACGATCGCGCCGTCGCCGATCGTCACGGGCGCGACCAGCGCCGAGTTCGAGCCGACGAACGCGCCCTCGCCGATCACCGTCTTGTATTTGAAGAAGCCGTCGTAATTGCAGGTGATCGTTCCGGCGCCGATGTTGGCCCCGGCCCCGATCTCCGCGTCGCCCAGGTAGGTGAGGTGGCTCGCCTTGGCGCCCGCCCCGAGCACCGCGTTCTTCACCTCCACGAAATTGCCGACCTTGCTGCGCTCGCCGAGCACCGCGCCGGGGCGCAGGCGCGCGAAGGGCCCGACCTCCGCCCCCTCACCGATCGTCGCGCCTTCGAGGTGGCTGAAGGCGTGGATCGTAACCCCGTCGGCGACGGTGACGCCGCGGCCGAACATCACGTTGGGCTCGATCGTCACGTCCCGGCCGAGCCGCGTGTCGTGCGCGAACCACACCGTCTCCGGCGCCACCAGCGTCGCGCCCGCGGCCATCGCTTCGAGCCGCCGGGCGTCCTGCCAGCGCGCCTCCACTCCGGCGAGCTCCGCGCGGCTGTTGATGCCGGCGACCTCGTGCTCGCCCGTCTCGATCACCACCGAGCCGCGCCCCTCGGCGGCACCGAGCATGACGATATCGGGCAGGTAATATTCGCCCGCGGCATTGTCGTTGCCGACCTTCGCCAGCAACCGGAACAGGTCCGCCGAGCGCACCGCCATCAAGCCGGAGTTGCACAAGGTCTCCACACGCTCGCCAGGCGTCGCGTCCTTGAACTCGACCATTTTGAGGATGCGGCCGTCCGGATCGGCGATCACGCGGCCGTAGGCGCCGGGATCGGCCGGCCGGAAGCCGAGCACGACCGCGGTCGCCGTTTTCTCTTCGCGCAGCCGGTCGAGCATGCGGCGCATCGTCGCGGTGGTGACCAGCGGCACGTCGCCATAGAGGATCAGCACGTCGCCCGCGAAGCCGGCCAAGGCGGTCTCCGCCTGCGCCACCGCATGGCCCGTCCCCAGCTGCTCCGCCTGAAGTGCGGTAAGGACGCCCAACGGCGCGACGGCAGCCTCCACCTGTTCGCGGCCCGCGCCGGTCACCACCACCATGCGCTCCGGCTGCAGCGCCTGCACGCTGTCGATCAGGTGGAGCAGCATCGGCCGGCCGGCGATCGGATGGAGCACCTTGTGGCGGTCCGACTTCATGCGGGTGCCCTTGCCTGCGGCAAGGATAACGGCGGCGACGGGCGTGACCATGAGCCAAGCGAGTGCCACGAAAGGCTTGCCAATTCCATAGCGGTGCTGGCACCGGCGCCGCCCATGGCAGACTTTTCATGGAGCGTGATCGGCTTCGACCTCGACGGGACGCTGGTGGAATCGAGCGGCGATCTCGCGGCAGCGGTGAATCACGTTCTCGGCATCGCCGGCCGGCCTTCACTGCGTGTCGAGCAGGTGCGACCGATGATCGGCGGCGGCTCGCGCCACATGCTCGCCCAGGCGCTGGGCGCGACGGGCGGCTGCCGCGAGGATGAGCTGGATTCGCTCCTGCCGCAGTTGCTGGCCTTCTACGAGGCGCACATCGCGGTGGAGACCCGCCCCTTCCCCGGCTGCGTCGAGGCGCTGGACGCGCTCGCGGTGCGCGGCGTGCGCCTTGCGGTAGTGACCAACAAGCTGGAGGGCCTGGCGCGCAAGGTGCTCGGCGAACTGGGCCTGCTGTCGCGCTTTGCCGCGGTGATCGGCGGCGACACGCTGGGCGACGGTCGTGCCAAGCCCAAGCCCGACCTCCTCGAGCTGATGGTGGAACGCTGCGGCACGCCCGCGCTGTTCGTAGGCGATTCCCGGTATGACGTCATGGCGGCGCAGGCGGCCGGGCTGCGGGTGGTGGCATGCGATTTCGGGATTTCGCCGGTGCCGGGCGACGAACTGGGCGCCGACGCGGTGATCCGCAGCTATGACGAATTGCTGCCGACGATCGAGCAGCTCGCAGGAGTTGAACGATGATCCGCAAGCGATGGCTGGCGCGTGGCGCCATGTGGCTCGCCATCCTTCTTGCCGTGACGATGGCGCTGCTGCCGCACCCGCCGCACGTGCCGGTGGACCGGTTCGGCGACAAATTCGAACACATGCTCGCATTCGCCACGATGACGCTGCTCGCCGCGGCCGGCCACCCGGCAACGCCGTTGCCCCGCCTGGCGGAGCGTTTCTCGTTTCTCGGCGCGCTGATCGAGGTGTTCCAGTCCATTCCGGCGCTGCACCGTGACTGCGACGTTCTCGACTGGGTGGCGGACACGGCGAGCATCGTGGTGGTGCTGGCGGTCTACGGGCTGGTCAGCCGCGCCTACCACTCGCAGCAGGCGAGCCGCGCCACTTGATCCACAGGTGCCGCGCCAGCATCGCGGGCGGCATCCGCAGCCAGTGCGAGCGGACGTAGAAGCCGAGCCGCGTCAGCGGGCGGGTCTGCCGTCCCCAGCCGTCACGTGCGAGTAGGCGGCGCCTGTAAAGCGGATCGGCGCTGTCGCGTACCCGCCAGCCATCCGGAATGGTGGTGCCGAACAGATCGTTGGCGAGCCGCGCCGCGCGCCACACCGCCGGCCAGAGGCCATGGTGCTGCGCACGCTCGCACAGCCCCTCGACGCCGAATTCGCCGAGGAGGCAGTGGATATCCCACAGGTTGCGCAAGCCGCCGGCAAGATCGCCATCGGCGAGGAGGTGCGCGGCGGCGTGGACGATCATGTCGTGCGGTGACAGCACGCGCAGGCCGGTTTCGAGGACCACGCTCCCCTCGATCAGCGCCGCCGCGTCGGGCGCGATCCGCGCCGTCAGCGGCAAGATTGTGTGGTGGACGTCGATCATCCGGTCGCGCTCGCGATGGATCAGCGGCGGCAGCTCGTGCATCCAGCGGCGGTAGTAATCGTCGTCATAAGGGTCGGGCTTGACCCACTCCCAGCCGGCGGCGAGCAGGGCCGCCTCGACCGCGTCGATGTGTTCGCGCGGCACCAGGATGTCGCAGTCGCCGATCGCGCGCCCCTGCCCCGCCGCCAGTCCCGCCGCGACAAAGGCGGTGCCCTTGAGCAGCACCACCGGAAGCCCGAGCGGCGCGAGCGCTCGCCGTGCCATCTCCGCCTCCCACAAGGCTTGGCGGCGGCCCTCTTCGGCGTTGGCGCGGGCATCGGTGAGGATTGCCGACACCGCATGGGGGACCGGAAGGCCGTCGAGGCGGCAGGCCAGTGTGCCGATAAGCTGTTCGGCGCGCGCCACCGTGAGCAGGGTCGTCCATTCGTCCGCCCCCAGCATGCCGGCGACGTCCGGCTCGCGCAGAACCCGGGTCAGGAGCTCGGCGTCTCGCCGGCTCACGGCACGAGCTCGTCGATCAGCGCCAGCGCCGCCGCGCCGTCGGGATAGTCGATGGCGACGGAGGGCACCTCCGCGACCAGCCGGTGCAGCGCCTTGAACCCGTCTTCGGCGAGCGCCGTGTAATTGGTGGAGGCCTGCGTCAACCGCACGAACGCTTCGCTTGGCGGAACCGTTCGCACCGCCGGCGCGAAGCCGAAGCGGGGGAACACCAGCAGCATCGGGCGCGCCGGTGTGTCCATCGCCGCGATCGCCGCTGGGCCGGGCACCAGGTGACGGATGTCGCCCTTGGGCGTGCCGGCGAGCAGCGGCCCCCAACGTGCTTCCCCGACCTCGGCGGCCATCGCCGCGACGCTTTCGTTCTTGAGGCTGACGAGGCGCGGGAATGCGTGAACGTCGCCGGTGCGCGGGTGGACCAGCGCGAACTCGTCGCCCATCAGCCGCCAGCCGCGTGTCGCGAGCAGCGCCGCCAGCGTCGACTTGCCCGCGCCGGATTCGCCCGACATCACCAGCGCTCGCCCATCCTTCTCCACCGCGGAGGCGTGCAGCAACAAGTGGCGCCGCCAGCCGAGCGCCATCTGCAGGTTCATCGCCATCTCGGCCGCCAGCAGGCCGTGGCGCAGCGGCAGCGGCGCTGCTTCGGGCAGCATGTAATCGCCCGCGATGGCCACGGAAGGACGCAGCCATCGCCGCCACGGACGGGGCGCCGTCAACCGCACCGTGAAGTCGGGAACGCCGTTCTCGGGTTTGGGATAGTCGCTGTACAGCGCCGCGAGCTGTTCCACTGGTGCACGCCAGTCCGAGCCGACCCGAAAGCCGGCGGGGCCGATGCGCACGTCGAAACGGTGTCTCACGCCCGCCTTACTCGGCCCGGATCAGCCCGGCGTCGACCAGTTCTTCGAGCCGCGCCGCGAGCGCCACGGGATCGGCGTCGGCGAGATCGTATTCGGCGGCGAGACGCTGCATCAGTGCCTCGCGCGTCAACCCCTCCGTCAGCACCGCCAGGATCTGCGGCGCGGGCGGGACCAGCAGGTGCGTGATCCCGGACGGGCGATGAAACACGGCGGTAAAGGCATCCAGTGGCTCGACCAGCAGCGCCGAGGGAGGCGGCGCGCGATAAATCATGCGCGTCAGCCGCGCGGCATCTGCAGCGATGCAAAGCAGGTGAAGCCGCCCTGGCCGCGCTGGAGCCGGCGGATGTAGTTCACGTAAGCCCGGTTGCTTTCCCAGGTGGTGCCGGGAAGCTGGCCGCCGGCCAACGCCTGCTTGACCTCCTGGCCCTTGAACGGGCGGCCGGGCGCCGGGTACGCGCCCTGCGTGCCCGCGGGCACGACGCTGCCGTCATCCGCGATGTAGCTGCCGGCTCGGCCCGCGTCGGGCACCGGGATCTCGCAGGCGAGCACCGAGCCGGCCGTCTGCGCCAGCGCCGGGCGGATCGACACCACCGCGCTGGCGGTCACCGCGCCGAGCATCAGCGCCCGGCGTCGGGTCGGCGCCCGGTCGTCGGCGCTGGTGTCGGGTCGCTCCGGCTCGCTCATCATTGCCCCTTGTAACCGCGCGGCCCTTTCACAATCGTTGCCGGCTGACAAGGCGTCGCCCGGAGCCGTGCCGTTCCGGGACGGGCGGTGGCCTTGTTGAGGGAATCGGCTAGGACGGCGCGATGCCGTCCGGATTCGCCCTGCGCACCCTGTCGGCGGTGATCGTCGCGATCATCGCGGCGGCGGGGGTGTTCGCGGTCGATGGCCGGATCGAAGGCGCGCTGCTCGCGATGGTGGGCGGCGCGGCGGCGGCGCTGATCGGCGCCGGGACGGGCGAGGAGCCCGCAGCCCAGCCGGCACCCGCGCCGAGCGCCGCCGCTCCTCCGGCCGACGACCTGATCGAAGCGATCGCACAGCCAGTGCTGCTGATCGAGAGCGGGCGGGTACTCGCGGCCAACCGGCCGGCGCTGGCGCTGCTTGGGCGGCACATCGTCGGCGGCGACGTGCGCCTCGCGATCCGGCACCCGGCGGCCGCGGAACGGCTCGCCGATCCGGGTGCGCCGGTGCCCGACCGTCCGGTCGAGCTGGTCGGCCTCGGCACGCTCGACCAGCGCTGGGAAATGCGGATCGGTGCGGCCGGCGGCAGCCGCCGCGTGGTCCAGTTGATCGACCAGACGGGAAACTACGCCGCCGAGCAGATGCGCGTCGATTTCGTCGCCAACGCCAGCCACGAACTGCGCACGCCGTTGGCGTCGATCCTGGGTTTCATCGAGACGCTGGACGGCGAGGCGGGCGACGAGCCGGAGACGCGCACGCGCTTCCTGAAGATCATGTTCGACGAGGCGCGCCGCATGCAGCGGCTGGTGCAGGACCTCATCTCGCTGTCGCGGATCGAGGCGGAGAAGTACCGCCTGCCGAGCCAGAGCGTCGACCTCGCCGCGCTGCTGCGCGACGTGTGCGCGGAGTTACGCGGCTCGCACGGGCCCCGCGCCAACGACGTCACGGCCACGGCGGCGCCAGACGTGCCGGCGATCGCGGGGGACCTGCCGCAACTGTCGCAGATGCTCCACAACCTGATTGGCAACGCGCTGAAATACGGGCGGCCGCGCACCCCCGTGGTGGTGAGGCTGGGCGCCGACGCGGCGGGCATGGTGCGGCTCACGGTGGTCGACCAGGGGGACGGCATTCCCCCGGAGCACATTCCCCGGCTGACCGAGCGCTTCTATCGCGTCGATGCCGGCCGCAGCCGCACCTTGGGCGGCACCGGCCTCGGCCTCGCCATCGTCAAGCACATCGTGGAGCGTCATCGCGGCCGGCTCGACATCGCCAGCGAGGTCGGAATCGGCACCACGGTCGCGGTGACGCTGCCTTCGGCCGGTTCACTGTCATCAAACCGAAACAGAAGTGTCACACAGGTGGCCGGCGAGCGTGTGTAGCGGCACGCTGCGCACCGCGCCGGTGCCAGGGTTCCCGATGAAGCCAACTGTCCTCCTTGCCGCAGCGTTCGCGCTGGCGGGCTGCCACGACCAGGCCAACGGCGGAGGCGCGGGGTCGCGCGACCAGATCACCGCGGTCGGCTCGTCGACGGTGTACCCATTCACCACGATGATCGCCGAACAGTTCGTTGCCGCCAATCCGGACGCCAAGGCGCCGGTGATCGAATCGACCGGCACGGGCGCCGGCATGAAGCTGTTCTGCGCCGGCGTCGGCGCCGCGCATCCCGACATCGAGGACGCATCGCGGCGAATGAAGGCGGGCGAGTACCGCACCTGCGCCAAGAACGGCGCCCGCGATGTCATGGAGGTGCAGGTGGGCATCGACGGCATCGCCTTTGCCGAGTCGCTGGGCGGCCCTGGCATGACGCTGACGCCTGCCGATCTCTACCGCGCGCTGGCGGCCACTCCCGGCGGCAGGCCGAACACCGCCCGTACCTGGGCCGATGTCGATCCCGCGCTGCCGAGGGTGCCTATCACCGTCTACGGCCCGCCCGCGACCAGCGGCACCCGCGACGCACTGGCCGAGCTGATCCTGACCAAGGGCTGCGAGGCGTTCGACCCAGCTGCCAAGCGCCTAGCGACCAGCAACCCCGACGCGCACAAGGCGCTGTGCACCCGCATCCGCGAGGACGGTGCCTATGTCGACGCGGGCGAGAACGACAATCTGATCGTGCAGAAGCTCGCATCCAACCCCAATGCCATCGGCGTGTTCGGCTATTCCTACCTGGAGGAGAATCGCGGCAGCGTCCGCGGCGTGCCGATCAGCGGCGTCGCGCCGACCTACGCCAGCATCGCCGATGGCTCCTATCCGGGCTCACGGCCGCTTTATATCTACGTCAAGAAGGCGCATCTATCCGCGATCCCGGGGCTCAAGGACCTGCTCGCACTGTACGCCCGCAACTGGGGTCCGGACGGGCCGCTGGTGAAGCGCGGGCTGATTGCGGCGCCTGAGGCCGTCCGCGCCCGTTCGGCGGCAATCATCGCCGCCAATGTCTCGCTCGATCCGGCGGCGCTCGACTGATGGCCGCGGGAGCGCTCGCCTTTCTCATCCTCGGCCTTGGCCTGATCGCCTGGCTCGCCGCCCGGGTGCGCGCCACCAACACGCGCACCGCCGCCACCCGCCGGTTCAGCTCGCTGCCCGTGCACCACGCATGGTTCGTCGCGCTCTGCACGGTGCTGCCGCCGCTCGTGTTCCTCGGCGTGTGGGCGTTCACGTCCCCGGCGCTGGTCACCGACGCGGTGCTGGCGACGCCGGCGGCGGTGCAGCTGCCGCCGCCGGGGTTCGACCGCGCGTCGATCCTGTCGGAGGCGCGCGAACTCGCCGCCGGGCGCAGCTACGGCGCGTTTCACGAACTCGCCCACACACTGGCACCCGCCTATGCGGCGGCGCAGGCGCGGTTCGACTGGATCGCGACGGGCCTTGCGCTGCTGCTCGCCTTCGGGGGCGGCGCGGCGGCGTTCGCGCGGGTCCGCCCCGGCTTCGCCGCCCGCACCCACGTAGAGCGCGTGGTGATGGTGCTGCTGCTCGCCGCCTCGCTGATCGCGGTGCTGACCACGGTGGGCATCGTCGCTTCGCTGCTGTGGGAATCGGCGCGGTTCTTCTCGATCGTCTCGCCGCTCGAGTTCCTGTTCGGCACGCATTGGAGCCCGCAGGTGATCGACGCCCGCGATCCCGGTGCGACGCTCGGCGCGGTGCCGCTGTTCTGGGGCACCTTCTTCATCGGCGCGGTGATCGCGATGGCCGTCGCGATTCCCTTCGGGCTGATGAGCGCGGTGTACCTCACCCAATACGCGACCCCGCGCGCGCGTCGCTGGATGAAGCCGACTTTGGAGGTGCTCGCGGGCGTTCCCACGGTGGTCTACGGCTATTTCGCCGCGCTGACCGTGGCGCCGGCCGTGCGCGACCTCGGCGCGGCGCTGGGCATCAGCTGGGCGTCCTCCGAAAGCGCGCTTGCCGCGGGGCTGGTGATGGGGGTGATGATCATCCCCTTCGTGTCCTCCATGGCAGACGACTCGATGGCGGCGGTCCCGGCCTCGATGCGCGACGGCAGCCTGGCGATGGGCGCCACGAGTTCGGAGACGATCCGCCGCGTGCTGATCCCCGCCGCGCTGCCCGGCGTCGTCGGCGGCGTGCTGCTCGCGGTCAGCCGCGCGATCGGCGAGACCATGATCGTGGTGATGGCCGCCTCCGGTGTCGCGACGCTGACGCTCAACCCGTTCGCCAGCACCACCACCGTCACCCGACAGATCGTCGACCTGCTCACCGGCGAAGCGGAGTTCGACAGCCCCAAGACGCTGGCCGCCTTCGCGCTGGGGCTGACCTTGTTCGTCATCACCCTGCTCCTCAACATCTTCGCCCTGACCGTGGTTAAGCGGTACCGGGAGGCGTATGAGTAAGTCGCTCGTCCCCGAGCTGCCGACCACGGCGGCCGAGCCGCCCGCGCGCCGCCCGACCGACTGGACCACGGGCGCGATGCAGAAGCGCATCCGCCGGCGTTATGCCGCCGAGCGCCGCTTCCGGCTGCTCGGCATGGCCGCGGTGGTGCTGTCGGCGGCGTTCCTCGCGTTCCTGCTGATCGTCATGCTCGCGCGCGGGATCGGCGGCTTCACGGAGACACGGGTCGCGCTGCCAATCGACTTCGCGGCCGCGCGCCTGCCGGTGACGCCCGCCCAGCTCCGGGGCCGCGGTGCCGACCTGGCGCTGGCTGGCGCCGGGTTGGAGGGTGCCGTCGATGCCGCCGCGACGACGGCGTTCGGAAAGGACGGTGCCGACCTCCTCTCCGACGGTGCTTGGCTGACGGTGCGTGACGCGGTGAAGCGTGATCCCGCACTGCTCGCCCGCCGCGCGACGGTCGAGGTGCCGGTCGCCAGCGCAATCGACATCGCGGTGAAGGGCCACGGCACGCCCGGCGCGGAGGCGACGGTCCAGCGGCTACAGGCACGCGGGCTCCTGTCGCGGGGGCTCAACTGGCGCTTCCTGGGCAACGCGGATTCGACCGACCCGACCCGGGTCGGCATCTGGGGCGCGTTCAAGGGCTCGCTGCTCACCATGCTGGTGACGCTGCTGCTCGCCTTCCCGATCGGCGTCTTCGCGGCGCTCTACCTGGAGGAATACGCGCCGCGAAACCGCTGGACCGATTTCCTCGAGGTTTCGATCAACAATCTCGCGGCGGTGCCGTCGATCATCTTCGGGCTGCTCGGCCTGTCGGTGTTCCTCGGCACCTGGGGGCTGCCGCGCTCGGCGCCGATCGTCGGCGGGCTGACTCTGGCGCTGATGACGATGCCGGTGATCGTCATCGCCGGCCGTAACGCGATCAAGGGCGTGCCGCCTTCCGTGCGTGATGCGGCACTCGGCATTGGCGCGTCACCGGTGCAGGTCGTGTTCCACCACGTTCTGCCGCTCGCCCTTCCGGGCATCCTCACGGGCACGATCATCGGCATGGCGCGCGCGCTCGGCGAAACCGCGCCGCTGCTGATGATCGGCATGCGCGCCTTCATCGCCGCGCCCCCCAGCGGCCTGCGCGACCCGGCGACGGCGCTGCCGGTGCAGATCTTCCTGTGGTCCGACCAAGTCGACCGCGGCTTTGTCGAGAAGACCTCGGCGGCGATCATCGTCCTCCTGGTCTTCCTGCTCGCGATGAACGGGCTCGCCATTTACCTCCGCAACCGTTTCGAGACCCGCTGGTGACAAGCAACCATCCCCCCAAGATCACGGCCAGCCATGTCAACGTCTTCTATGGCGCGAAGCAGGCGATCAACGACGTTTCGATCGACATCGGCAACGACGAGGTGACCGCCTTCATCGGCCCATCAGGGTGCGGCAAATCGACGTTTCTGCGCACGCTCAATCGCATGAACGACACCGTGCCATCGGCCCGCGTCGAAGGCGAGATCGAGCTCGACGGTGAGAACATCTACTCGCCCGCGATGGACGTGGTGCAGCTGCGCGCCCGCGTCGGCATGGTGTTTCAGAAGCCAAATCCGTTCCCCAAATCGATCTACGAGAATGTCGCCTACGGCCCGCGCATCCACGGGCTCGCAAGCAGCAAGGCCGACTTCGATACGGTCGTCGAACGCTCGCTCCGCCGCGCCGGCCTGTGGGAGGAGGTCAAGGACCGCCTCTCCGACAGCGGCACCGCCCTCTCCGGCGGTCAGCAGCAGCGCCTCTGCATCGCCCGCGCCATCGCCGTCGATCCCGAGGTGATCCTGATGGACGAGCCGTGCTCCGCGCTCGACCCGATCGCCACCGCCAAAATCGAGGGGCTGATCCACGAGCTTAAGGGCCGCTACGCGATCGTGATCGTCACCCACAACATGCAGCAGGCGGCGCGCGTGTCGCAACGCACCGCCTTCTTCCACCTCGGCACGCTGGTCGAATACGGCGCCACGTCCGACATCTTCACCAATCCCCGCGAGGAGCGGACCAAGGATTACATCACCGGCCGCTACGGCTGAGTTGGAACCAATCCATGATCGAACACACGGTAAAGGCATTCGACGACGACATCGGCGAGCTGCGCGCGCTGATCGCCGAGATGGGCGGTCTCGCCGAACAGGCGATCGGCGACGCAATGACAGCACTCAAGCGCCACGATCTCGATGCCGCCGCGCGCATCATCGAAGGCGACCGGCGCATCGATGCGATCGAGAACGAGGTCGAACGGCTGGCGGTGCGGCTGATCGCACTGCGCGCACCGATGGCGAACGACCTGCGCGAGGTGGTCGCCGCGCTGAAGATCGCGGGCGTGGTCGAGCGGATCGGCGACTATGCCAAGAACATCGCCAAGCGCGTGCCGCTGCTGGAGCATCATGGCGACATCGAGCCGCTGTCGGTGCTCCCCGCCATGGCGAAGCTCGCGGCCGAGATGGTCCACGACGTCCTCGACGCCTTCGCCGCGCGCGATCCCGACGCTGCGTTGCAGGTTTGTGAGCGCGATCGAGCGGTGGACGATTTCTACGACAGCCTGTTCCGCCTGCTGGTCACCTTCATGATGGAGAACCCGCGCTCGATTGGCCAGGCGGCGCACCTCTTGTTCATCGCCAAGAACCTGGAGCGCGTGGGCGACCACGCCACCAACGTTGCCGAGATGGTCTATTTCGCGGCCACCGGCATCCACATGGCCGAGCGTGAGCGCGGCCAGATCACCGCATAAACGGGGGATACACGCATGGTCCGGGCCAAGATGCTGCTGGTGGAGGACGACGCCGCGCTCGCCGAACTGCTCGTCTGGCACTTCAAGCGCGAGGATTTCGACATCGCGCAGACCCCCGATGGCGAGGAGGCGCTGCTCCTCGCCAAGGAGAAGACGCCCGACATCGTGCTGCTCGACTGGATGGTGGAGAGCCTGTCCGGCCTCGAAGTATGCCGCCGGCTGCGCCGCATGCCCGAGACCGCCAACGTGCCGATCATCATGCTCACCGCACGCGGCGAGGAGGAAGACCGGGTGCGGGGGCTGGAGACGGGTGCCGATGACTACGTCACCAAACCCTTCTCCCCGCGCGAGCTGGTGGCCCGCGTCGGCGCGGTGCTGCGCCGTGTCCGCCCTGCGCTTGCGGGAGAATCGCTGAGCTATGCGGACATCGAGATGGACACCGTCGGCCACAAGGTCCGCCGCTCGGGCCAGGTGGTGGCGCTGGGTCCCACCGAGTTCCGGCTGCTCAAGCACTTCCTGGAGCATCCCGGCTGGGTGTTCAGCCGCGAGCGGCTGCTCGATGCCGTCTGGGGCCATGACAGCGACATCGAGAGCCGCACCGTCGACGTGCACATCCGCAGGCTGCGCAAGGCCATCAATGTCGGCGACCGGCCGGACATCATTCGCACCGTCCGTTCCGCGGGCTATGCGCTCGATTCGGGGGCATGACGTCAAAACGTTACGGCAGGGGAGCGAACCGGTAGGTCGCGCGTTTGCCTCCCGCGCCTTACCAACTGCGCTTCTGAAAAGGAGACTGTCATGAAGCTCATCCTCCTCACCGCCGCAGCGCTGATCGCGAGCCCGGTGATCGCCCAGCAGACCGGCGGCACCGGCACGTCCGGCACCACCACCGACAGCAGCATGCCGCAGACCGGCACGCCGCCGACCACGCAGACCGACCAGTCGACGACGGGCCAGGCCGGCGGCGACCAGATGGGCGCAGGCACCACCGGCCAGACCGGCGGCGACACCGGCGCGATGACGACCGGCCAGCAGGGCAGCACCGGTGGCGACCAGAGCGGCACGGGTTCGACCGGCGGCAGCTCGATGGGCGGGATGTCCGGCGGCACCGGCTCCACTGGCGCGACGGCGGGTGACGCCAGCTATCCGGCGTGCAGCCGCACCGTCACCGATCACTGCGTGGAGCGTTCCAACGCCCGCGGTCAGCGGATGCACTCGACGCCGCGTCCGCGCCGTCGCCGCTGACACGACAGGGGCGGTTGCATGCCGCCCCTCAGCAACTAAGGGGGGCGCTCCATCTCATGAAGGAGCGCCCTTTCCTATGACCATCCGCTTCGACGGCCGCGTTGCCATCGTCACCGGCGCCGGCGGCGGCCTCGGCCGCGAGTACGCGCTGGAACTCGCCCGGCGCGGCGCCAAGGTGGTCGTCAACGACCTCGGCGGCTCGCGCGACGGCACCGGTCACTCCGACGCCGCATTGAAGGTGGTCCAGGAGATCGAGGCGCTCGGCGGCGAGGCGATGTCCAACGGCGGCAGCGTCGCCGAATACGATCAGATGGCCGAGATGGTCGCCCGCGCCAAAGAGCGCTGGGGCGGCGTCCACATCCTCATCAACAACGCTGGCGTGCTGCGCGACAAGAGCTTCGCGAAGATGGAGCCGGCCGATTTCGAATTCGTGATCCGCGTGCATCTGATCGGCTCCGCCTTCGCCACCAAGGCGTGCTGGGAGACCATGCGCGAGCAGAACTATGGCCGCATTCTGATGACCGCATCGTCGAGCGGCCTCTACGGCAATTTCGGCCAGGCGAACTATGGCGCCGCCAAGCTTGGCATCGCCGGGCTGGCGAAAACGCTGTACCTCGAAGGCGCCAAGAACAACATCAAGGTCAACACCCTCGCCCCCACCGCCGGCACGCGCATGACCGAGGGCCTGCTGCCCGGCCCGATGTTCGAGGCGTTCGCGCCCGACCGGGTGGTGCCCGCCGCCTTGTTCCTCGTCGGCGACGACGCCCCCACCAACCAGATCGTCGGCGCGGGCGCGGGCGTGTTCCAGGCAGCCTATGTCACGCTGACGCAAGGCGCGCTGCTTCAGGGCGACGAACTCTCGCCGGAGGGCGTCGCGGCGCATTGGGCGGAGATCACCGACCGCGCCGGCGAGATCGTCCCCAATGCCGGCGGCGAGCAGGCGATGCTGATCGCCACCAAGCTCCAGCGCGGCTGACCCGCGAGCCCGCCCCGGAGCCTTCCCTTCCGCTCGGCGTTTGGAACCGCAAACGGCAGGAGTAGGCGTATGCAGGGTTTGGACGCGATCCTCGGATCGAGCGGCATGGATGTGGGCGCGCTGGCGCGGCAATTCGGGCTCGATCCCGATCAAGCCAGCAGCGCGCTCGGCTCGTTAGTGCCGGCGGTAGCGGGCGGCTTTCAGAGGAAGGCCGATCAGGGCGATCTCGCGCCGGTCACGCAAACCGCCAACACCATCGACCAGCCGGACACCACGGCGGGCAACGACATCCTCGGACACATCTTCGGCAACAAGGATGTGAGCCGTCAGGTTGCCGACCACGCCGCCGGGCAGACCGGCCTGTCGAGCACCGTCCTCAAGGCGATGCTGCCGGTGGTCGCGGCCATGGTCGCCAAGCACGTCGCGGCGAACGCTGACGGCGGGGCTGCGAGCGGGAACGCCGGCGGATTGGGCGGCATGCTGGGTTCCGTGCTGGGCGGCGGCGCTGGCGGGATGGGCGGCGGGATCGGCGGCGGCGGCTTGGGAGGCCTCGGTGCCATGCTCGGCGGCGGCAACCCGCTCGACGCGATCTTGAGCGGCCGACGCTGAATCGTCCGACTCCGACGTGTATTGTGCAAGCAATACACGTCTGGTAGGCTCCTCCGGCCAGGGAGGTCTGCCATGTACAGCGAAAGCGATATCGACGGAGCGGTAACGGCCGGCGTGCTGTCGCCCCAGGCAGCCGAGGCGTTGCGCCGCCACGTCGCGGCGGCGCACGCCGCGCCGGCCGTGGACGAGGAGCATTTCCGGCTGCTGACCGGCTTCAACGACATCTTCGTCTCCATCGCCATCGTGCTGCTGCTGGTCGCGGTGGGGCAGATCGGCGCGCGCATCGCGGCTCCCCTGCCTGGTGCGCTGGTCGCGGCGAGTGCCTGGGTCCTCGCCGAATATTTCACGGCGAAGCGCCGCATGGCGCTGCCCAGCATCCTCCTGCTGCTCGCCTTCGTCGGCGGTGTCGCGGGGATGCTCGCCGGCGCCGCCGCGGTTGCGGTCGATCACCCGTCCGACCGTACCGGCGCGGCAATCGGCGGGGGCATCGCGCTGGTGTCGGCTGCCGCGGCGTGGCTGCACTGGCGCCGCTTCGCGGTGCCGATCACCATCGCCGCGGGAGCGGTCGCGCTGGTCGGCATGCTGGTCGGGCTGGCGGTCGCCGCAATGCCGACGGTGCAGCAGGTGATCTGGCCGTTGCTGCTCGTCGCCGGCCTCGCCGTGTTCGCGCTGGCCATGCGCTGGGACCTGAGCGATCGGGAGCGTCGGACCCGTCGCGCCGATGTCGCCTTCTGGCTGCACCTCGCTGCCGCCCCGATGATCGCGCATCCGGTGTTCCAGATGCTCGGCGTGTTCGGTGGTGACGTGACGCTGCCGACCGCGCTGGTCGTGCTGGTGCTGTACCTCGCCTTTGCGTTCGTCGCCCTCGCGGTGGACCGGCGGGCGCTGCTCGTCTCCGGGCTCGTCTACGTCCTTTACGCCATGTATGCGCTGTTCCGCAGCGCGGGCGCGGTGGAGCTGTCGGCAGCCTTTACCGCCCTCGTGATCGGCTCGGCGTTGCTGACGCTGTCGGCCTTCTGGCAGCCGATGCGCCGCCTGGTCGTCGCCACCTTGGGCCGGGTTGGCGGCCGACTGCCGCCGGTCGCGCTGGACGTCTGACCGGGAGCCGCCGGCGCCTTGGGCGACGATCGACGTACTTGACCCGTTCGTGCCGAGCAAAGTCGAAGCAAGGGCCAAGCGCATGGCCTTCGACTGCGCTCAGGCCGAACGGAAAGATGGTGCAGTTTGGTCGACGACCCGGTCTAGTCGTCGACGAGCTTCAGCAGCCGGCGCTCGACGGGGGCCAGCACCGGCCCCAGTTCCTGGCCCCGCCTCAGCACGACGCCATGCTCGCCGATCAGCGCCCACATGCCCTGCTTGTTGCGCAAGGCAGGCCGTTTCTCGATCCGGAATTCGGGCCGCTCGGCGGCACGGCGGAACGCGGCGAACACCGCGGCATCGCGTCCCAGCTCGATCGCATAATCGCGCCAGTGCCCGGCGGCGACCATGCGGCCGTAAAGGTCGAGAATGCGCGTCAGCTCCAGTCGCTCGAACCCGATCTGGCTCGGCTTGCCGGCCGGCAATGGAAAGGGCGTGACCGTACCCATCAGGCGCGATCGCGCTCCTGCCCCGGCGCGTGTTCGGCGAGCAGCGCATCGAGGCGCTTCCGCATCGTCTCCAGCTCGCAGCGCATCAGCTCCATGCGCTGCGTCTGGGGATCGAACATCTCGCTGCACGGGGTGCCGTAGGGCACGAAGCGGGGCACCGCCTGCGCCCCGTCGACCATGGTCGCGCGCGCCGGTATGCCGACCATCACCGCGCCTTCGGGCACGTCCTTGGTCACCACCGCGTTGGCGCCGACCCGGGCCCGGGACCCGACGAGGATAGGCCCCAGCACCTGCGCACCCGAGCCGATGATAACCCCGTCCGACAAGGTCGGGTGCCGCTTGCCGGCGACCCCGTTGTCGGGGCTGGTCCCGCCCAGCGTGACGCATTGGTAGATCGTCACGTCATTGCCGATGTGCGCAGTCTCGCCGATCACCACAAAACCATGGTCGATGAAGAAGTTGCGCCCGATCGTCGCGCCGGGATGAATGTCGATCGCGGTCAGCGCGCGCGACCAGTGGTTGACGGCGCGGGCGAGGAAGAAGGCGCGGCGCCGGAACAGCCAGTGGGCGATGCGGTGCAGCGCCAGCGCCCAGACGCCGGGGTACAGCAGGATTTCGGCGCGCGAGCGTGGTGCAGGGTCGCGCGCCCGGATTGAATCGAGATAGGCGCCCAACCGGCTCGCCATGCGTGCTTCCCCTATGGAAGCGAACATCTAGGCCCGGCGATGCAGGATTTCCAGCACCCCCCTCCCGCGCGCGTCCTGCCTGTGCCCCGTGCCCGTATCACGCCGGCGCAACTCCCGTCCGCGTTGCAGGTTGTGCACCCCACGGCCGTGAGGCCCGTCGCTTCGGGGGACCAGCATGGCGATCGCAGACCTCTCCGTCGTTCTGCCCTTCGTGCTGGTCGGCTTCCTGGCGCAGGTGGTGGATGGGGCGATGGGCATGGCGTTCGGCCTCATCTCCAATACCTTGCTGATCTGGATCGGCGTTCCGCCCGCGGCCGCGTCCGCCGGCGTGCACACGGTGGAGACCTTCACCACCGCCGTGTCGGGGATCAGCCACGCGGTCCAGCGCAACGTCAATTGGCGGCTGTTCCTGCGGCTGATGATCCCCGGAGTGATCGGCGGCGTGCTCGGCGCCTATGTGTTGTCCAACGTCGACGCGGGCGTCACCAAGCCGTTCATCCTCGCCTATCTCGTCGGCATCGGCGTCTACCTGCTATGGCGCTCCACCCATACAAAACCGGAGCGCAAGGAGCCCCGGATCGTCGAGCCGCTCGGCCTCGCCGGCGGCTTCCTCGACGCGGCGGGCGGCGGTGGCTGGGGCCCTGTCGTCACCTCCAATCTGCTGGTGCAGGGCACCGACCCGCGCTTGACCATCGGCACCGTCAACACCGCCGAATTCTTCCTGACCGCGACGATCTCAGCGACTTTCATCACGCAGCTCGGCTGGGCGGTGTTCACGCAGGCCACGGTGGGCCTGCTCATCGGCGGCGTGGTCGCGGCACCGTTCGGGGCGATGCTCGCCAAACGCGTGCCGCCGCAGCGGCTGATGCTGCTGGTCGGACTGGTGCTGACGATCACAAGCCTGTTCGGCCTCTACCATGCGCTGCTGCGTTGATCGACGCAGCCGATCAGTCCGACGCAGCTTCTCCGTTTTGCACCGCAGCACGCGCACCTATATCCGCGTTGCACTGCACCAATTTCGGAGACTCGTTCATGTCGCTTATCGGCTCCACGCTGAAGCCCTTCACCACCCAGGCGTATCGCCAGGGCAAGTTCGTCACCGTCAGCGATGCCGACGTGCGGGGCCAGTGGGCGGTGTTCTTCTTCTACCCGGCCGATTTCACCTTCGTGTGCCCGACCGAGCTGGAGGACCTGGCGGACGTCTACCCGACGCTGCAGAAGATGGGCGTCGAGGTGTACAGCGTCTCCACCGACACACACTTCAGCCACAAGGCATGGCACGACAGCTCGCCGGCGATCGGCAAGATCAACTACTACATGCTGGGCGACCAGAGCCACGCGATCAGCAACAACTTCCAGATCCTGCGCGAGGGCCAGGGCCTGGCCGACCGCGGGACCTTCGTCGTGGATCCCGAGGGCGTGATCCAGCTCGTCGAGATCACCTCGGAAGGCGTCGGCCGCAACGCCGCCGAGCTGCTCCGCAAGATCAAGGCCGCCCAGTATATCGCCGCGCACCCGGGCGAGGTCTGCCCCGCCAAGTGGGAAGAGGGTGAGGAAACCCTCGCTCCGTCGCTCGACCTGGTCGGCAAGATCTAAGCCTTCCCAGCTTCATTGGGTTCTCAGGACGGCCCGGGCTGGAGCGCATCCATCCCGGGCCGTTTCGCTTCAAAGGACATCCCATGCTCGACGCCAATCTGACGCAGCAGCTCCGCACCTATCTCACCAACATCAAACAGCCGATCGAGCTGGTCGCGAGCCTCGACGACGCGCCCAAAGCCCGGGAGCTGGGCAGCCTGCTCGACGAGATCGCCGCCCTGTCGGATATGGTCACGGTGGTCCGGGCCAACGACGACAAGCGCGTGCCCTCCTTCATGATCCGCCGCGTCGGTACGGACATCGGCGTGCGCTTCGCCGGCATCCCGATGGGGCATGAGTTCACGTCGCTGGTGCTCGCGCTGCTCCAGGTCGGCGGCCACCCGTCCAAGCTCGCGCAGGACGTGATCGAGCAGGTCCGCAATCTCGACGGCGACTTCCATTTCGAGACCTATTTCTCGCTCACCTGCCAGAACTGCCCCGACGTGGTGCAGGCGCTGAACCTCATGAGCGTCCTCAACCCGCGCATCACCCACACTTCGATCGAAGGCGGCCTCTTCAAGGACGAGGTGGCGAGCCGCAACATCCTGTCGGTGCCGGCGATCTTCCTCAACGGCGAGCCGTTCGGCCAGGGCCGTATGGACGTGGAGCAGATCCTCGCGAAGCTCGACACCGGCAGCGTCGCGCGCGCCGCCGAGAAGCTCGGCGCCAAGGACCCGTTCGACGTGCTGGTGGTCGGCGGCGGCCCCGCGGGCGCCGCAGCGGCGATCTATGCCGCGCGCAAGGGCATCCGCACCGGCATCGCCGCCGAGCGGTTCGGCGGCCAGGTGCTCGACACCATGGCGATCGAGAACTTCGTCTCGGTACCCCACACCGAAGGACCGAAGCTCGCGGCCGAGCTCGAGCGTCACGTCAAGGATTACGACGTCGACCTCATGAATCTGCAAAAGGCGGCCAAGCTGGTCCCCGCCGGCGAAGGCGGCCTACACGAGGTGATCCTGGAGAATGGCGCCACCCTCAAGGCGCGCACCGTGATCCTCTCCACCGGCGCGCGCTGGCGGCAGATGAACGTGCCGGGCGAGGACGAGTATCGCAACAAGGGCGTGACTTATTGCCCCCACTGCGACGGCCCGCTGTTCAAGGGCAAGCGCGTGGCAGTGATCGGCGGCGGCAATTCGGGTGTCGAGGCGGCGATCGACCTCGCCGGCATCGTCGCGCACGTGACGCTGATCGAATACGACACCGACTTGCGCGCCGACGCAGTGCTTCAGCGCAAGCTCGCCACCCTGCCCAACGTGGCTGTCATCACGTCGGCGCTGACGACCAAGGTGTCGGGTGACGGCGAACGGCTCACCGGCCTTACCTACAAGGACCGCAACCACGGCACAGCCCACGACGTGCAGCTCGAAGGCATCTTCGTCCAGATCGGCCTGGTCCCGAACACCGAGTGGCTGAAGGGCGCGATCGCCCTCACCCCGCGCGGCGAGATCGAGATCGACGATCGCGGCGAGACGTCGCAGCCGGGCATCTTCGCCGCGGGCGACTGCACCACGGTGCCCTTCAAGCAGATCGTCGTTGCGATGGGAGCGGGATCGACCGCGGCGCTGTCCGCCTTCGATTACATGATCCGTCTCCCGGCCGAGGACACGCACGACTGGGAGGAGGCCGCCGAGTAGATCGGCCTCGCCTGCCCGCCGTCATCCCGGTCCGGCTCCGGGATGACGGCACTTGCGTTCGGCTCTGCCGGATGGCTTGGCTTCAGCTCTCGGACTGACGGAGACAATTCCTGGCAACCTACCTGCCGACGCTGAAGCAACTCCAGTATTTGGTGGCATTGGAGGATCACGGCCATTTCGGCCGCGCGGCGGAGGCGTGCTTCGTCACTCAGTCGACCCTCTCGGCCGGCATCCGCGAGCTGGAAACGCTGATCGGCGTCACGCTGGTGGAGCGTACCCGGCGGGTGGTGCGCTTCACCCCGCTCGGCGAGCGGATAGCCGACAAGGCCCGCCGCGTGCTGCGCGAGGCGGAGGAACTCGGCGACATGGTCCGCGCCGCCGGGCAGCCGCTGTCGGGCGAGATGCGGATGAGCGTCATCCCCACCATCGCGCCCTTCATGCTGCCGCGCATCCTGCCGCGGCTCCGGCGCGACTATCCCGACCTCAAGCTCTTCCTGCGCGAGGAGCCGAGCGGCGCGGCCTGCGAGGGCCTTCACAACGGCCGCGCCGATTGCGTGCTCCTCGCCCTCCCCTACGCCTGCGGTGACGTCAGCAGCGAATATCTGTTCGACGACCGTTTGTTCGTCGCCTTCCAGAACGGCGACATGCCCGATCCCGCCCCGACCATCCCGGCGTCCGCGATCGACGAGACGCGGCTGCTGCTCCTCGAAGACGGCCATTGCCTCAAGGACCATGCCCTGTCCGCCTGCAATCGCCCGGAACTGCGGGCCGAGGCGACCATGCTCGGCACCTCGCTCCACACCATCGTCCAGATGGTCGACAATGGCCTGGGCATGACGATGCTGCCCGAAATGGCCATCAACGCCGGCATCCTCGAACACACCAGCATCAGCGCCCGGCCGCTGGATGCCGCCAACGCCGCGCGGCGCATCGCGTTGGTATGGCGACGCGCGTCGCCCCGCGAGAAGGATTTCCGGCTGCTCGCCCGCACCCTTGCCGAAGCGGCCTGAGCGCAACAAAACGCCTCGTTAACCGTATCATCCGGGGTAGGAGCCTTCCATGCGTTCAGCTTTCCCCGGCATCGCGGTCCTCGCGCTCGCCGCCACCGCGGCGCTCGGGCAGGTAGCGGGCACCGGCACGCTGGTGCCGGGCGCATCGCCGACGCCTACCCCGTTTCAGGCGGGCCCGCCGATCGCGCCGCTTCCGTTCCTGGCCCAATCGTCACCCGTGGCGAACACGATTGCCGCCTACCCGGCCGGCAACGCCACGCTGTCCACCCTCTCGGCGGGGCTGCGCGCGACCAGCCTCGGGACCACCCTGTCAGGTGCCGGGCCGTATACCCTTTTCGCACCCACCAACGCCGCCTTCGCCCGGCTCGCGCCCGGCAGCATCGATCTGCTGCTCCGGCCGGAGAACAAGCCGACGCTGGCCAAGCTGCTCGGCTACCATATCGTCGCGGGCCGGATCACCCTCGCAGACCTCAAGCAGGGCGTGGCCAGCGGCGGCGGCTCGGTGCGGCTCACGACGATCGAGGGCGAACCGCTGACGCTGACGCTGATCAACAATGCGATGCTGATCACTGACGTCAACGGCAACAAGAGCTACGTCGAGCAGCCCGACGTGATGGAGGCGAATGGCGTGGTGCACGTCGTCAACGGCGTCATGATCCCGAAGCTGGATTGAAGGGCTTCCGCCCGCCCCCTCCCCCGTTCGTCCTGAGTAGCCATCGAGTAGCGGCGAAGCCGCGTATCGAGAGGGTGTATCGAAGGACAGTCGGTCAATCGCAACCGTGCTTCGATACGAGCCCTCGATACGGCTCTGGCGAGCCTACTCGTTTTCTACTCAGCACGAACGGGCGTTAGAAAGGCTTGCCCGCGCTCCACCGTGCCGCCGCGGCATCGTCGCTTCCGCGCGCCTCGACCCACCGAGCGTCACCTCCGCGCGTCTCGCGCTTCCAGAAGGGCGCATCGGTCTTGAGCCGGTCGATCAGGAAGGCGCAAGCATCCAGCGCCGCCGCCCGGTGCGGCGCGGCGGCGCCGACGAACACGATCCGCTCGCCCGCGCGCATCGGGCCGACGCGATGGATCACCGTCACGCCCAGCAGTCCCCAGCGCTCCTGCGCCTCCGTCGCCAGGGCCTCCAGCGCGGCCTCCGTCGCGCCGGGATAGTGTTCGAGCTCCAGCACATCGACGCCATCGTCCGCCCGGACCAGCCCGGAAAAGGTCGCAACCGCCCCGGCTCCGTCCCGCTCCAGGCACTCGAGCGCCGCCGCCATGTCGATCGGGGCGAGGCCAACGGTGACGCGGATCATCCGCCGGTCACCGGCGGAAAGATCGCCACCTCGCGCGCGCCGACGATCGACGCGTCGAAGCGGGTGAACACCCCGTCGACGGCGGTGCGCAGGCGGCCGCGGTCGGCGAACGCGCCGGCATGGGCATCGTCGCGGCTCGCCAGCCAGTCCACCAGCGCGGCCACCGTCGCGACCTCAGGCGGCGGCGTTACGTCTTCCTCGCCGAGCCCGACCTGCTCGCGCACCCAGGCGAAATACAGCACCCGCATCGCCCCGTCAGTCCATGTGCCGCAGGCCGACGCGCAGATAATCCCAGCCGGTGACCAACGTCAGCGCCGCCGCGCCCCACAAGGCGGCAAGGCCGACCGAGCCGATCCACGGCTGGGCCGGCAGCGCGCCGCCCAGGATCAGCGCGCCGAGCGCGATCAGCTGCAGCGTCGTCTTCCACTTGGCGAGCCGTGATACCGGCACGGACACCTGCACCTGCGCCAGGAACTCGCGCAAACCCGACACCGCGATCTCGCGCAGCAGGATCACCAGCGCGGCGATCACGTGAACGCCGGCGATATCGCGCGTGCGCACCAGCATCAGGATCACCGCCGCAACCATGATCTTGTCGGCGATGGGATCGAGAAACACGCCCAGGCGGGAGACGGTGCCGCTGGCGCGCGCGAGATAGCCATCGAAATAATCGGTGATGCCCATCAGCACGTAGAGCGCGAACGCGATTCCATAGCCGCCGGTCCATTGCGGCCACCACAACAGCCCGACGAGCAGCGGCAAGGCGACGATCCGCGACAGCGTCAGGAGGTTGGGCACGGTCAACATCGCCACCGCTCTACCGCGTGAGGGGCGGCGGCGGAACCCGGCTTTATCCGTTGGCGGGCGGGCACCGCCGCGCTATGTCCGCGCCGGTCCGCCACAACGAGGCACGTTTGCGTCCATGCTCAATGCGCTAGGGTTGCTGAAGCAGCGCCGCTTCCTGCCCTTGTTCGCGACCCAGTTCCTCGGCGCGTTCAACGACAATTTGTTCAAGACCTCCATGGTCCTGTACGCCACCTACGCGATCTTCAACGACGCCCGGCTGGAGGCGAACTTCAACGCGCTCGCGACAGGCATCGGCATCCTGCCGTTCTTCCTGCTCTCCGCGCTGGCCGGCCAGCTTGCCGACACGCTGGACAAGGCGCGCATCATCCGGCTCGTGAAGACCGCCGAGATCGCCATCATGCTGCTCGGCGCGACAGGGCTGGTGATCGCCCGCAACGGCCATACGGAGACCGGCATCGCTCTGATGCTCGGCGCGGTGCTGTTCCTGGGCGTCCACTCCACCTTTTTCGGCCCGATCAAATACGCAATCCTTCCCCAGCACCTGCCGGCTGGCGACGTGCTCGGCGGCACCGGGCTGGTCGAGGCCGGAACCTATCTCGCGATCCTGATGGGCACGGTTGCCGCCGGCTTCATTCCGGTGGACTATGCCGCCGCAACCGTGCTGATAGTGGCGCTCGCCGGCTGGGTGATCGCGCGCCAGGTGCCGCCCGCCCCGCGCGAAGGGCCGCCGCTGACGCTCAACTACAACCCGTTCACATCGTCGTGGCGGCTGATCAGCGCGACGATGCACATCCCCCGCCTCTTCCTCGCCATCTGCGCGATCAGCTTCTTCTGGACGATCGGGGCGGTGCTGATCGTGATCTTCCCGCCGCTGGTGAAGAATGTGCTCACCGCCGACGAAAGCGTCGCCAGCCTGACGATCGCCGTCTTCTCGGTCGGCGTGGCGATCGGGTCCGTCGTCATCAACACCATGCTCAAGGGCCGGATATCCGCGCGTTTCTCGCCCCTGTCGGTGATCGCCATGGGCGCGTTCGTGTGCCTATTCTCGGTGCTGGTCCGGGGATGGCCGGCGGCGCCCGCGGGCAAGCTTTACGGCATCGAGAGCTTCATCGTTCAGCCGCTCGCCTGGCCGGTGATCGGCACGCTGCTGGCGATCGCGGTCACCGGCGGCATGTTCGTGGTGCCGCTTTACGCCTTTCTCACCACCACGGTCGAGCGCGACCAGACGGCGCGGACCGTGGCGGCGAACAACGTCGTCAACTCGGGCGCGATGACGATCGGGTCGGTAGCCGTGGTGGGCATCAGCGGGCTGGGCGTCACGCCGGAGAACATGCTGTTCGTCGTCGCCGGCATGTGCCTGATCAGCGCCTGGATCGCGCAGCGCCTGCACCTCGCCTGCGACTAGCGCGGTTTTCCGCCAAGCTGCACCATCCTCCGTTCGGCCTGAGCGCAGTCGAAGGCCATGCGCTTCGCCAATGCTTCGACTTCGCTCGGCACGCACGGCTCGGGTTGCCCATAGTCGCTCCGATGCGGGCCGACTTCAGAGCAGGAATGTGTAGAAGCAGGTGAAGAAGGCGGCGAAGCTCAGGAGGAAGAGCTTCCAGTCGCGGTCGTCGTCGCGCTGCGGCTGAACCGCCATCGGCGGCAACGAGCGCCGGAACGGGTGCCGGGCGGATTCCTGGGTGAGGACGAGGCGTCGTGTCATGGCCGTCCGTTAACGCCTCATTTACGAATTCCGCCAGTCGCAAAGGTGGTTAAGCCCCGAACGTCCGAACACGGGACAAAGTCGGCCGCTGCGGGGACATCGGGTAAGCATTCCGATTAACTCGCTTCAAATAGCGCGACGGGGGAACCTGCCGCGCCCGCATTCGCTACCTCTGTCTCGAATACGGAGGACGCCATGGCAGACGATGCCACCCAGACAGACGACGCACCTCTCACCGCGTCGAAGCGCTCCGGCGCCGCCGCCGAGCTGATCGGCCAGATCCCGGAGGCCCAGGGCAGCTCCGTCGTCGGCCGCGCGGTCACGATCAACAAGCCCGCCGCCGAGCTGTACAGTTACTTCCGCGACTTCAGAAACCTCGCCAACTTCATGGAAAACGTCGTCAGCATCGACGTGCGCGACGGCGGGCGGTCGCACTGGGTGGTGAAGGCGCCCGCCGGCCGAACGGTCGAATGGGATGCGCGCGTCACCGAGGAAGAGCCGAACCGGATGATCGCCTGGACGTCCGAGCCCGGCGCGGACGTGCCCAATTCCGGTCGGATCGAGTTCAAGGAGGCCGGCGCACGGGGCACCGTCGTCACCGCGACGATCGCCTATGATCCGCCGGGCGGCGTGATCGGCAAGGTGATCGCCAAGATGTTCCAGCGCGAGCCCGGCATCCAGGCGCGTCGCGACCTCAACCGCTTCAAGCAGCTGATGGAAACCGGTGAGATCGCGACCCCCGCGATGAACCCCAAGCAATTCGAGGAGATGGGGCTGTGAAAGCGCTCGCCTGGCACGGAAAGCACGACGTCCGCATGGACACGGTCCCCGATCCGGAGATCGTCAACCCGCGCGACTGCATCATCAAGGTGACGTCCACCGCGATCTGCGGGTCGGACCTCCACCTCTACGACCATTTCATCCCCACCATGCAGTCGGGTGACATCCTCGGCCACGAATTCATGGGCGAGGTGGTCGAGGTCGGCGCCAAGTCGACGCTCAAGAAGGGCCAGCGCGTGGTGGTCCCCTTCACCATCTCCTGCGGCTCCTGCTACCACTGCAACAAGCACCAATATTCAGCCTGCCCCAACGGCTTGCCAGCGGACAACCAGGACATCGCCCGCACCGCCTACGGCACGGAGATGGCGGCTTTGTTCGGCTACAGCCACATGACCGGCGGCTATGCCGGCGGCCAGGCGGAATATGTCCGCGTGCCGTTCAGCGACGTAGGCCCGATCGTCATCCCCGATGGCGTCGATGACGACAAGGTACTGTTTCTGTCGGACATCCTGCCCACCGGCTGGCAGGCGGCGGAATATGCCGAGATCGAGCCCGGCGACACCGTAGCGGTGTGGGGCTGCGGCCCGGTCGGGCTGTTCGCGGTTCAATCGGCGTTCCTGATGGGTGCCGAGCGCGTGATCGCGATCGACCATTTTCCGCACCGGCTCGAACTCGCCAAGAAGTTCGGCGCCGAGACGCTCAACTTCGAGCAGACCGCGATCTACGACGCGCTGATGGAGATGACCGGCGGCATCGGTCCCGACGCGGTGATCGACTCCGTCGGCCTGGAAGCGCACGGCCTGTTCCTCGACAACGTCGTCGATGAGGTCAAGGCGGCGACCTTCCTCGGCACCGACCGCATTCACGCCATTCGCCAGGCGATCATCGCCTGCCGCAAGGGCGGCCGCGTATCGATGCCGGCGGTGTACGGCGGCTTCGTCGACAAGTTCCCGCTCGGTGCGTTCATGGAAAAGGGCCTGACGCTCAAGACCGGCCAGACGCACGTCCAGCATTACATGCCGGCGCTGCTCAACGCGATCATGGAAGACAAGATCGATACCGAGTTCCTGATCTCCCACCGCATGCCACTGATGGACGCGCCAAAGGGGTACGAGTTGTTCAAGAACCACCAGAACGAGTGCACCAAGGTCGTTCTGAAGCCCGGCATGACCGCGGCCTGAGGAGAGAAAACATGGCTGATAAATTCGCAATTGTCACCGGCGCCTCGACGGGCATCGGTTTCGAGCTCGCCACTCTGGCGGCGCAGAACGGCTACGACATCCTAGTCGTCGCGGACGAACCGCTGATCGACGCGGCGGCAAACGATTTCAAGCAGTTCGGAACCAACGTTCAGTCGGTGCAGGCGGACCTGTCGACCATCGACGGCGTCGACCAGCTGCTCGCCGCCGCCGGCGGACGCCAGATCGATATACTCTGCGCCAACGCCGGACGCGGCCTCGGCCGCGCGTTCCTCGACCAGGACCTCGCCGACTGGCGCAAGGTGGTGGATACCAACATCATCGGCACCGCCTACCTGCTCCAGAAGGTGCTGCGCGACATGGTCGCCCGCGACGATGGCAAGGTTCTCGTGACCGGATCGATCGCCGGCTACATTCCGGGTGCATTCCAAGCCGTGTACAACGGCACCAAGGCGTTCATCGACAGCTGGGTCGCCGCGCTCCAGAACGAGATCAAGGAGTCCAAGGGCGTCACCATCACCAACCTGATGCCGGGGCCGACGGAGACCGAGTTCTTCGACCGCGCCGACATGATGGATACCTCGGTCGGCACGGCTAAGAAGGACGATCCCGCCAAGGTCGCCAAGGACGGTTGGGAGGCGCTGATGAGCGGCCGAGCGCAGATCGTCTCTGGGATCAAGAACAAGATCCAGTCCACGGTCGCCAACGTCACCCCGAATGCCGTGCTTGCGGAGCAGCACCGCCACATGGCCGAGCCGGGCACCGCCAAGGAATAAGGCGAGGCGATCGATCCCATTTCCACGTTGATGCCGGACACCGTCCGGCATCAACGTACTCCCGCGCAGGAACGCCGGAAGAAAGCGCGGGCCCTCACCTCCATCAAGCGGGTGCTTCGACAGGATCGGCACGAATGGGGCGACACCCTTTCGCGGGAGCGGTCAGCTCTCACCGCCCTTGCCGCGCGCCGATCGCGTCGGGAGTACGAGATGCTCCACGAAGTTGCGCATCTCGCGCGAGCGTAGCGCCGGCACCGTGACTTGCTCGTCGAGCCCGAGCCGCCAGTGCAGGTCCCGCCGATCGGGGGCGTGGTGCAGTTGCTCCACCAATCGCGCCTGCGTTTCGACCGCCTCCTTATCCTCAGCCAAGCCATGCTCGACCAGATCGTCGGCCTCTCGCCGCAAGGCAGCAGCCACCTCGAACAGACTGATTTCGGGGTGGTATTGCACGCCCCAGAACACACCGGCACCGCATCGGATCTCTGCCGCCTGGACGCGCGTCGTGCCGTTGGACGCCAAGAGCGTGGCTCCCTCCGGCAGCCGCTCCACCTCGTCGGTGTGGACGGAAGGCGCATCGAAGGCTGGCGGTCGTCCGGCGAGCAGCGGGTGGCTGCGCCCTGCAGCCGTCGGGAAGATACGGCGGCCGAACCCCGCCTCCCGACGCTCACCCATCGGCCGCACCGTGCCGCCCGCCGCCACTGTCGCGACCTGTAGCCCCGCGCATGAGCCGAAGGACGGCGTGCCCGCATCGAACACAGCACGCATGAACGCGATCTCGCGCCGGCACTCGGGCGAGTCCTGGTAGAGGTGAAGGGGCGAGCCGCTGACGAACACCGCATCATAGGCCGCAAGGTCGGCACCCGATGGCAGCTCGGCACCGGCGTCCGCGGGCTTGACGCGGGTGCAGCGGGCGCCCGGCGCAATATGGTCCAGCACCGCATCCAGCGTCTCGCCGGAACTGCGCCCGACGCTGGCGCGGCGCTTCTCGCGCGCTTCGGGAGGCTCGCTCTCTGCGATCAGGAAACGCAAACTTTCAGCCGCCATCAGATATCTTCCGGAAAGGGGGAAGCTCTTCAAACGGGCGACGCGCTGATCCGCTGCCTGCAAAATGGACCGCGTTGCCGCGCAGGGAGAGGGCGGCTCGACAAGAACGGTCCGGCCGCGCCTCATCCGCAACAGCGGACGCCTTGTGCACCGCCCCCGATCATGGCTAACGCAGCTTAGCCATTGATGGACAGGGACTTGATGATGCGCGTGATCTTGTGGGCGGGGACCGCCGCCATTGCGTTCGGTTCGGCGGCTATGGCGAGCAACCCCGCTCCTGCGACCGGTGCCGCGACAAACCCGTTCGTGGCGGAGAGCACCCTGCCCTTCCACGCCCCCCGGTTCGACCTGATCAAGGATGCCGACTACCAGCCCGCGATCGAGCAGGGCATGGCCGAGCATCTTGCCGAGATCGAGCGGATCGCCAACAACCCCGCCGCCCCGACATTCGAGAATACGATCGTGGCGATGGAGCGCTCCGGCCGCATGCTCGACCGCGTCGGCCAGGCGTTCTTCGGGGTGGTGCAGGCCAACACCAACCCGACGCTCGACAAGGTGCAGGAGGCGGAGGCGCCACGCCTGGCGCAGCATGGCGACGCGATCTACCTCAATCCTAAACTGTTCGCCCGCGTATCTGCGATCTACGCCAAGCGAGCCTCGCTGACCGGCCCCGAGCAGCGCCAGCTGATCGAGGTCGTGTATCAAGGCTTCATCCACGCCGGCGCACAGCTCTCCGACCCGGACAAGGCCAAGCTGCGCGCGCTCAACACCCAGCTGTCGACGCTGGAAACCGCGTTCCAGCAGAAGCTGCTCGCCGCCGCCAAGGCAGGCGCGCTGGTGGTAGACGACAAGGCCAAGCTCGCCGGGCTGGATGACGCCGCTGTCGCCGCCGCCGCACAGGCGGGCAAGGATCGCAAGCTCGATGGCAAGTACGTCCTGCCGCTCCAGAACACCACGCAGCAGCCGCTGCTCGAAAGCCTCGCCGATCGCTCCACCCGCGAGGCGCTGTTCACCCAAAGCTGGACCCGCGCCGAAAAGGGCGACGCCAACGACACCCGGGCAACGATCGCCCAGATCGCGCAGCTGCGCGCGCAAAAGGCGGCGTTGCTCGGCTTCCCGACCTGGGCGCACTACGTTCTTGCCGACCAGATGGCGAAGACACCTCAGACGGCGCTCGGCTTCATGCAGCAGCTGGCGCCCGTCACCGCCGCCGAGGAAAAGCGTGAGGCGGCCGTGCTGCAGGCGGAGATCGCGCGCGGCGGCGAAAACTTCCAGCTCAAGCCATGGGATTGGGACCGCTATTCGGAACGCGTCCGCAAGGCGAAATACGATCTCGACCAAAATCAGGTGAAGCCCTATTTCGAAATCAACACCGTTCTCCAGGACGGCGTCTTCTACGCCGCCAACCAGCTCTATGGCCTGACTTTCAAGGAACGGCACGACATCCCGGTATACCAGCCGGACGTGCGCACCTTCACCGTCTACGACAAGGACGGCTCCGAGCTGGGCCTGATGTATTTCGATTACTGGAAGCGGGACAACAAGTCCGGCGGCGCGTGGATGTCGAACTTCGTCGGCCAGTCGTCGCTGCTCGGCACCAAGCCGGTGATCTACAACGTCGCGAACTTCCAGAAGCCCGCCCCCGGCCAGCCGGCGCTGATCACGTTCGACGACGTGACCACCATGTTCCACGAGTTCGGCCACGCGCTGCACGGGCTGTTCGCGGCCCAGACCTATCCGACGCTGTCCGGCACCAACACCGCACGCGATTGGGTGGAGTTCCCCTCGCAGTTCAACGAGCATTGGGCGCTCGATCCCAAGGTGTTCGCGCACTACGCCCGCCAATATCAGACGGGGGCCTCCATGCCGCAGCCGCTGGTGGACAAGATCAAGCGCGCTGCCAAGTTCAACCAGGGCTATGCGCTGGGCGAGCTGGTCGCCGCGGCCGAGCTCGACATGAAATGGCACAGCCTGCCAGCCAGCGCCCCGCGCCAGGACGTCGATCGCTTCGAAGCCGATACGCTCGCCCACCTCGGCCTCGACACCGCCGACGTGCCGCCGCGCTACCGTTCGAGCTACTTCCTGCACATCTGGGGCAACGGCTATTCGGCCGGTTATTACGCGTATCTGTGGACGCAGATGCTCGATAACGACGCCTACGCCTGGTTCGAGAAGAATGGCGGCCTCACCCGCGCCAACGGCCAGCGCTTTCGCGACATGATCCTTTCGCGGGGTCACACCCAGGACTACGCCACCATGTTCCGCGCCTTCTACGGCAAGGATCCGGACATCGGCCCGATGCTGGAAGACCGGGGTATGCAAGCCGGCTCCTGAGCATTGCGGCACCGGGGGCGCCGCACTGGCTTGCGGTGGATTGAGGTAGCGCTATCATCTCTCCCGACGGCCAAGCGGCCGCCACACAGGGGAGAGGGTGGCGATGCCCAGCATTTCGCGGCGCGAGGGATTGGGGCTGCTCGCCGGCATGACAATGACGGCGTGCAGCAGCGGCGGCTCCGCAGCCGGGTCGATCGGGTCGGCTCCCCCTCTCGCCGGGCCTTCGCCGACGCCCTCTCCCTCGCCAACGGCGGTCGGCCCGACCCCAAGCCTTGAGGCCGCAGCCAAGGCGAAGGGCATGCGCTTCGGGTCGGCATTCGCCTATGGCGCGGCGGGGTCCGACACCGGCTCGTTCGCCAACCCGCGCTACGCGGCTCTGCTCGAGGCGGAGTGTGGGCTGCTGGTGCCCGAGAATGAGATGAAGTGGCAGGCGCTCCGCCCCTCGCCGACCAGCTTCGATTTCGCGCGGTTCGACGCGATGATGGCCTATGCGGAGGCCAAGGGGCTGGCGGTGCGCAGCCATAACCTTCTGTGGCATCAGCCGAAGTGGATGCCGGCGTGGGAGGAGAGCTACGACTTTGGCGCCAACCCGGCGACCGAAGCGGCGCGCCTGCTCACCACGCATATCCAGACGGTGCTCCGCCGCTACGGCACCCGCATCGGTGGCTATGATGTCGTCAACGAGGCAGTGAACAACACCGACGGCACGCTGTACGCCACCGCGCTGTCGCGTGCGCTGGGTGGAGCCGAGCCGACGCTCGATCTCGCGTTCCGCACCGCGCGCGCCGAGGCTCCGCATGCCCAGCTCGTCTACAACGATTATATGAGCTGGGAGCCCGGCAACGCCATCCATCGCGCGGGCGTGCTCAAGCTGCTGGAGGGCTTCAGGGCGCGGGGCGTGCCGGTCGATGCGCTGGGGGTTCAGTCGCACATCATCACGCAAGGAACGGACAGTGCTGGCAGCGTCACCCAGCTTCAGGGCGAATGGCGGCGCTTTCTCGATGCGGTGACGGCGATGGGGTACAAGCTGCTGATCACCGAGCTCGACGTGCGCGATGACAAACTGCCCGCCGACCCGGTGGCGCGTGATCGGGCGGTCGCCGACTTCACCCGCGGCTACCTGGACGTGATGTTCACCTATCCGCAGCTCTCCGACGTGCTCGTCTGGGGAATGAGCGACCGGTACAGCTGGATCGAAGGCTTCGAGCCGCGCGCCGACGGTGCCAAGAGGCGGCCGTGCCCTTATGACGTCCAGTTTACCGTCAAGCCGATGCGCACCGCGATCGCCGCAGCATTCCAGGAGGCCCGCGCGCGTACGGGGTGATCGCGCGCAAGAAAACAACAGCCGGGGAAGAGAGGCAACGAACGCATGGGCATCTTGGTTGATGGTGCCAGCAGGACTGACAGCGGCGTCAGCGGTCGCGCGAATGACATCCCCCACCGGCGGCCGTGGCAAAAAGCGACGCCATCATCAGTAAGGCGACTGACGTGCCGAGACGATGAAAGAGCGGCTGCCATAATAGACCATCGCAGGAGCGAACATGCTGGGTGACGTGCCGAGATCAATCAACCCGGTCGATCGCGCAGCCGATCTGCCGCCGATTGACGTGGCCGCGGCCGCGGCGCTGCTGCGCAACCTGACTCCTACCACCGGAGGTTCCCGATGATCCGCCCCCTGCTCCTCCTCGCCGCCGCGGCTGTCACGACGCAAGGGTCCGCCCCCGCCGTCCACCTCAACCAAATCGGCTTTCTGCCAGACGCTCCCAAGCGTGCCGTGGTCGCCGACCCGGCGGCCGCGCCGCTTGCCTGGTCCCTGGTCGACGCGCGCGGCAAGCAAGTCGCCCGCGGGATGACGAGCGTGTACGGCAACGACGCGGCGTCAGGTGACCATGTCCACCGGGTGGACCTCAGCACCGTGCGGACGCCGGGTTCCTATCGCCTGCTGATCGGGGACACGAGCCGGCCCGTGGTCGTCGGCGAGCGGGTGTTTGCGCCGCTCAAGTACGCCGCGCTCAACTACTTCTACCAGACCCGCGCCGGCATCCCCATCGAGGCGCGCTATGCCGGGGGTCCGCAATGGGCTCGCCCCGCCGGGCACCCGCACGAGATCGCGCCCTGCTTTGCCGGCGCAGACGAGCGCGGCAATGTGTGGCCCGGCTGCGGCTACACGCTCGACGTGACCGGCGGCTGGTACGATGCGGGCGACCAGGGCAAGTATGTCGTCAACGGCGGCATTGCCCTGTGGACGTTGCAGAACCTCTACGAGAACGGCGGCGACCGCTCCGCCTTCGCCGATGGCCACGCCAGGTTGCCGGAGGCCGGCAATGGCATCAACGACCTGCTCGACGAGGCCCGGTGGGAAATGCGCTTCCTGCTTGCCATGCAGGTGCCGGACGGGCAGCGGATCGCCGTTCCCGTAGGCCCCCAGCCCCGTGGCGCGAAGCTCGTCTTCACCACGATCGACGCGGGTGGCATGGCGCACCACAAGGTCGCTGATCGCGAGTGGACGCCGCTCCCCACCCCGCCTGCCAGCGATCCGCAACCGCGGCTGCTCTTTCCGCCCTCCACCGCCGCGACGCTCAACCTCGCCGCGACGGCTGCGCAGTGCGCGCGCATCTGGCGCGCCGTCGACCCCGCGTTTTCGCAGCGTTGCCTCACGGCCGCAGAGCGAGCCTATGCCGCGGCATCACGCAATCCGGAGGTGTTCGCGCCGGAAACCTTCACCGGCAGCGGCAGCTACGGCGACACTCATCTCGCCGACGAATGGTATTGGGCGACGGCCGAGCTGTTCGCGACCACCGGCAAGCCGGCCTATGGCGACGCACTCAGGCGGATGCCGGCGTTCAGCGCCGATGTGGAGGAGCCCAATTGGGCCAGTGTAGCAGCGCTAGGGACGGTGACGCTGGCGAGCGTTCCGGGCGCGCTCCCGGCCGCGGACGCCAGCCGACAGCGCGCGCTGATCGTGGCCGCCGCAGACCGGTTTCTGGCGGAGGAACAGCGCACCGGCTACCAGCTTCCCTTCGCAGCGGCTGGCTACACCTGGGGATCGAACGCGGTGATCCTCAATCGCGCGATCATTCTCGCGCTGGCGCATCGCTTCACTGGCGAGGCGCGGTATCGCGCGGGCGTAGTCGACGCGATGGACTACATCCTCGGGCGCAATCCGCTCGACCAGTCGTTCGTCACCGGCTTCGGCCGCAACACCGTGCGCAATCCGCACCATCGCTTCTGGGCGCATTCGCTCGATCCCAAGCTGCCGGGGCCGCCCCCGGGCGTGCTGTCGGGCGGCCCCAACTCGACGGCGATGAGCGACGACATCGCCCGCACCATGAAGGGGCATTGCGCCCCGCAGCGCTGCTGGCGCGACGACATCCACGCCTTCGCGCTCAACGAGGTGGCGATCAACTGGAACGCGCCGCTGCTCTGGGTCGCGGCTTATCTCGACACGCCGGTCAGAGGTGCGGCTGCAACGCCCCGATCAGGTAACCCCTGATCCGCTCCGTCCGCTCGGTGCAGGGCGGCCCGAGCACGCCCTGCACCGCGTCGGGAAGGTGGGGCTCCGGCTGTGGCGGCATCGTCGCTGAAGACGTAGTGGTCGAACCATGCGCGCCAGGCGGCCTTCTCCTCGCGCGGCAGAGCGCGCACGCTCATCATCGCGTGGATCATCGCCGGGAACGGTGACACCAAAGGATCCGCCGTCCACCAGTAGTTGACGAGCACGTTGACAGCGTCGAGCGCCCGCACATGGTGCCACCAGATAGCGGGAATGAACAACGTTGCCCGGCCCCAGCCCCACCCTCGCCGCTGCAGCCGCCGCCGCCGGCAAGTCCGTCGCGGGCGCGTCGACGCCGCTGCCGGCACCATTGCAGGGCGCTTGCAGTTGAACGGGCGAAGACAGCGGAGGCATAAGGGCGCCGCAATGAGCTTGGTGGAAGTGGTGAGGCTAACAGGAAGGGACTGCCATGAGTAAACCGGGTTTCACGGCGGAGGCGGCGTTGCCGGCCGATTGGCGCCGTGGTTCGTTCCTCGGTCGCATCGATCGCGGCGAAGGGCCCAGCCCGGTCCTGATCCGTGGCGGGGCGGCGTTCGACATGGCGCGCGTGGCACCCACCGTCGCCGACATGGTTGCAGGCGGGGTGTTCGATCCGGCAGCCGGCACGCCGCTCGGCGATCTCGAAGCGCTGGGCCTCTCCCCCGAGCGCGATGCCCCAGCGCGCCTGCTCAGCCCGATTGACCTGCAGTGCGTCAAGGCTGCGGGCGTCACCTTTGCGGTGTCGGCGCTGGAGCGCGTCATCGAGGAGCGCGCCCGCGGTGATGCCGCTGCGGCGGCGGAGGTGCGCGGCCGCCTCGAAGAGCGAATCGGCGGCAGCATCCGCGCGGTCGTGCCGGGCTCCGGGGAGGCGGCGGCGCTCAAGGCGGCGCTGATCGACGACGGCATGTGGTCGCAGTATCTGGAGGTCGCGATCGGCCCGGACGCGGAGATCTTCACCAAGGGCCCGCCCTTGTCGAGCGTCGGCTGGGGAGCGGAGATCGGCATCCGCTCCGACTCGACCTGGAACAACCCAGAGCCTGAAGTCGCGCTGCTGGTCGACGCTGCCGGGCGACCGGTGGGGGCTACGCTGGGCAACGACGTCAACCTGCGCGATTTCGAGGGCCGCTCGGCGCTGCTGCTCGGCAAGGCCAAGGACAACAACGCCTCCTGCTCGCTCGGACCCTTCGTGCGCCTGTTCGACGACGGCTTCGGGATGGACGACGTCCGTTCCGCCGAGCTTTCCCTCCGCATCGATGGGGAGGACGGCTATGTGCTGGAGGGCCGAAGCTCGATGCGCGAGATCAGCCGCGATCCCGAGATGCTGGTGCGCCAGGCGATGAGCGAGCATCAATATCCCGATGGGTTCGTACTGCTGCTCGGCACGCTGTTCGCCCCGACGCAGGATCGGGACGAGCCCGGCCGCGGCTTCACCCACAAGGTCGGCGATGCCGTTACCATCGCGAGCGAACGGCTCGGCACGCTGGTCAACCGCGTCACCACGTCGAAGGCCGCCGATCCGTGGACGTTCGGCATCGGCGCTCTTATGCGCAACCTTGCAGGCCGCGGGTTGCTCGCGGCGTGACCGCCCTTCTGGAGAATAGCGTGCAACATACCGGTGCCGACCAACGCGGCGCGACCTACCCGAGCCTAGCCGACAAGCGCGTGATCGTCACCGGCGGCGCGATGGGCATCGGCGAAGCGCTGGTGGAAGCGTTCGCGCGCCAGGGAGCCGAGGTCGCATTCGTCGACATCGCGGCCGAGGCCGGCGAGGCGCTGGCGGCACGGCTGGCACCGGGCGCACGCCACCAGCCGCTGTTCGAGCGGCTCGACCTGCGCGACCTCGACGCGCTGCGCAGCACGTTCGGGCGCTTCGAACGCACGCTGGGCGGGATCGACATCCTCATCAACAACGCCGCCAATGACGATCGCCACACGATTGAGGAGGTTACGCCCGATTATTGGGACGAGCGCATGCAGACCAACCTGCGCCACCAGTTCTTCGCCGCGCAAGCGGTGGTACCCGCGATGAAGCAGGCGGGCGGCGGCGTGATCCTCAACTTCGGGTCGATCAGCTGGCATCTCGCGCTGGGCGAGTTGGTTCTTTACCAGACGGCCAAGGCCGCGATCGAGGGGCTGACGCGCAGCCTCGCGCGCGATCTCGGGCGCAGCAACATCCGCGTCAACACCATCGTCCCCGGCAACGTGCAGACGCCGCGCCAGATGAAATGGTACACGCCGAAAGGCGAAGCGGAGATCGTCGCGGCGCAATGCCTTGACGGCCGGATCCAGCCATCTGACGTTGCGTCGCTGGTGCTGTTCCTCGCGTCGGACGACGCGCGGATGTGCACGGGGCATGACTATTTCATCGATGCGGGGTGGCGCTGATGGAGCACGAAGTTCGCAGCGTCCTGCCGGTTGCGGCGACGCTCGGCGAAGGACCGGTTTGGGTCGACGGGACCCTATGGTTCGTCGACATCAAACAACGCAAGATTCACCGGTTCAACCCAACGACCGGCGATACACAGAGCTGGCCGGCACCGGCGCAGGTCGGCTGGTTGTTGCCCTATGCCGAAGGTGGCTTTCTGGCGGGCCTGCAGACCGGCGTGCACCGCTTCGACCCCGACAGCGGCAGCTTCACGCATCTTGCCACCATTGAGCCGGCCCTGCCGAACAACCGCCTCAATGACGCGACGGTCGACCCGGCAGGACGGCTATGGTTCGGGTCGATGGACGACGGCGAGAAGGCGCCGACCGGCCACATATACTCGGCGAGCGACCGGGGCATCGCACGCGTCGCGAGCGGCATCGCGATCACCAACGGGCCGGCCGTCAGCCCCGATGGCCGCACGCTCTATCACAACGACACGGTCGGCGGGCTGGTGTTCGCCAGCACGATTCGCGACGACGGCACGCTCTCCGACACGCGCGTGCTAGCCCGCATCGACCCGGAGGACGGCCATCCGGACGGTCCTGCCGTCGATGCGGAAGGCCACGTCTGGGTCGGACTTTTCGGTGGCTGGGGCGTGCGGCGCTATTCGCCTGCCGGGGAGCTGGTCGACTTCGTCCGGCTGCCCGCCGCGAATGTTACCAAGATCGCGTTCGGCGGTGACGGCCTGCGCACGGCCTACGCCACCACTGCCGCGATGGGGCTGAGCGACGCCGACCGCGCGGCGCAGCCGCTCGCCGGCCACGTCTTTGCGTTCGAGCCCGGTGTCGCGGGCTTGCCGGCGGTTCCAGCCGCCGTCTTCAGCACAGAGCGCCTCTACGACTGAGGGGACGGCGCGGCGCCCGCAGGCACCGCGCCGCCCCCTCCACTATCAGCCCACCATGTCTTCGAGTTCGCGGCCGCGCGTCTCGTGCACCATCGCGCGCACGAAGAAGAACGACACCAGCGCGAAGAACGCATAGCCCCAATAGGTCGGCGACAGGCCCGGCGACACCGCCAGGCTCGGGAAGCTGACCGACACTGCCGCGTTCGCGATCCACTGCGCGAAGCCCGACACGGCGAGGCCCGAGCCGCGGATCTGGTTGGGAAACATCTCGCCGAGCATCACCCACATGATCGGGCCCCAGCTCAGATTGAAGAACACCGTGTAAGCCATCGCCGACGTCAGCGCGATGACGCCGTTGTAGCCGGGCAGCGACACAGCCCCATCCGCGCCCGTGACGGCGGTCGAAAACGCCCACGCCACGATCGCCAGGGTCACGCCCATGCCCGCAGAGCCGATCAGCAGCAGCGGCTTGCGGCCGATCTTGTCGACCAGCGCGATCGTCAGCAGGCAGGCGCCGATCGACAGCACGCCCGACAGGATGTTGGTCTGCAGCGCGTAGTCCTCGCTGAAGCCCACCGCCTCCCACAGCGTCGCGCCATAGTAGAAGACGACGTTGATGCCGACCAATTGCTGGAACACGGCAAGGCCGATGCCCGTCCATAGGATGGGGCGGATCTTGCCGGTGGTCTTGTCTATCAAGTCCGATAGCTTCGGCTTGTGGTGATCGCCCGCGAGCGAACTGCGAATTTCTTCCACCTTGCGGCGCGCCTCGGCTGCGCCGAACAAGCGGGTCAGCACGGCTTCGGCCTGCGCTTCGCGGCCCTTCACCATCAGGTAGCGCGGGCTTTCCGGAATGATCAGCAGCGCCAGGAAGTAGATCGCCGCGGGGATGGCCTGCAGCCAGAACATCCAGCGCCACGCCTCATACCCGCCCCAGAGTATTGCAGTGGAGCTGCCCGCGGTGTGCGCGAGCACGTAGTTCGCGACAAAGGCGCCGGTCAGGCCGGTGATGATCATCACCTGCTGCACGCTCGACAGCCGGCCGCGAATGGCGGCCGGGGTGACCTCCGAAATGTAGACCGGCGAGATCACGCTCGCCGCACCGACACCCAGGCCGCCGACGATGCGCGCGAAGATGAAGACCGCGGACGTGCTCGCCGCGCCGGCGAGCAGCGCGCTGCCGAGGAACAGCACCGCCGCCAGCATCATCACGCTGCGGCGACCGATGCGGTCGGCCAGCCGCCCGGCGCTGAACGCGCCGATCGACGAGCCCACCAGGATCGCGCCGACGTTGACGCCAATGCCGAGCTTGCCGAGCCCAAAGGCTGCCTCAAGCCCCTTTTGCGTGCCGTTGATCACACCGCTGTCATAACCGAACATGAAGCCGCCGATCGTCGCAACGGCAACGATGGCGGCGATGAAGCCGTAGTTGACGCTACTCGCGCCTTTTGCATCCGTCACTGGTCTCTCCTTGGGATGGGCGCGCTACCGCGCTTCCTCGTTGATGGTTGTGGGCGGTCAATGGTTGTGGCGGGGCGCCACGTCGGCGACGCGGCGATATTTGGTAGCGAAGTCGAGCGTGCCGCCTTCGGACAGCTGGCCCGTCTTCTCGCGATACAGCTCTTCCCATGGCGTATGGCTCGGCGGCACGGGTGGCAAGCCGTCGCCGCGCCGCCGCTCGATCTCCGCCTCGTCAACCAACATGTCGGCGGTGCCGGCGTTGAGGTCGATGCGGATCGTGTCCCCCGTCCTTAGCCACGCCAACCCACCACCGACCGCGCTTTCCGGCGAGGCATTGAGGATAGACGGGCTGTCCGACGTGCCCGATTGCCGCCCGTCCCCAAGCGTCGGCAGCGCGGTGATGCCGCGGCGGAGCAGCGCATCGGGCGGCTGCATGTTGACCACCTCGGCCGAGCCCGGCCAGCCGATCGGCCCGGCGCCGCGCATCACCAGGATGCAGCGCTCGTCGATCCCCAGCGCCGGATCGTTGATGCGGTGGTGGTAATCGTCCGACCCGTCGAACACGATGGCCCGCCCCTCGAACACGCCCTCGCGGCCCGGCTCGGAGAGGTAGCGGCGGCGGAAGTCCGCACCGATCACGCTGGTCTTCATGATCGCGAAGTCGAACAGATTGCCCTTGAGCACCAGGAATCCGGCACGCTCCTGCAGCGGCCGATCGAACGGGCGGATCACCTCGCGGTCCCTCGCCTCGCGGCCTTCCAGGTTCTCCGCCAGCGTCTTGCCGGTGACCGTCGGCAGGCTGCCGTCGAGCTTGCCCGCCTGGAGGAGTTCCCACATCACCGCCGGCACCCCGCCCGCGCGATGGAACCGCTCGCCTAGATATTTGCCCGCCGGCTGCATGTTGACCAGCAGCGGCAGGTCGTAGCCATGCTCCATCCAGTCGGCGGCGGTGATCGTCACGCCGGCATGCGCGGCCATCGCGTTGATGTGCGGCTGCGCGTTGGTGGAGCCCCCGATCGCCGCGTTGAGGCGGATGGTGTTGAGGAACGCCTCGCGCGTCAGGATCCTGGAAGGCCTGAGGTCCTCGTACGCCATGTCGACGATGCGCCGGCCCGACGCATACGCCATCTGCCCGCGCTCGCGATACGGCGCCGGGATCGCCGCGCAGCCGGGAAGCGACAGGCCCAGCCCTTCGGCGATCGCGTTCATCGTCGATGCGGTGCCCATGGTGTTGCAATGGCCGAGCGAGGGCGCGCTGTCGGTGGCGCGGCGCAGGAATTCCTCCTCGTCGATCTCGCCCGCCCCCAGCTTGCGCCGGCTGCGCCAGATGACGGTGCCGGAGCCGACCAGCTCGCCCTCGTGCCAGCCGTCGAGCATCGGCCCGCCCGACAGGACAATTGCGGGAATGTCGACGGTGGCAGCCGCCATCACCTGGCTCGGCGTCGACTTGTCGCAGCCGGTGGTCAGCACCACCGCGTCCATCGGATAGCCGTACAGGATCTCGACCAGCCCGAGATAGGCGAGGTTGCGGTCGATCGCCGCCGCCGGGCGGCGGCAGTTCTCGAAGGTCGGGTGGACCGGGAACTCCATGGGGATGCCGCCCGCATCGCGGATACCGTCCCGGATCCGGCGCGAAAGCTCGAGGTGGATGCGGTTGCACGGGTTGATGTCGCTGCCCGACTGGGCGATGCCGATGATCGGGCGGCCGGAGCGCAGTTCCTCGGCGGTGAGGCCGTAGTTCATGAATCGCTCGAGGTAGAGCGCGGCCATGTCGGCCCGTTCGGGAGCGGCGAACCAGTCCCGTGATCGGAACGGACGAACGGGCTGGCGTTCCATGGTCACTCCCCTGCCCCAGACGCCTTACCCGCAGCCGCATTTGTGAGCGCAACCATCAACATGCCTCGGGTCAAGTCAACCCCGTAGCGCGCGGCCGGCGCCTCGGCGGCGCGTCGGAGTGCCGGCGGATCAGCGTGAAGTCGAGCAGGTGGTGCGACGCCTCCTCCTGCTCCGCACGCCGCTGCCGCCGGATCGCGCCCACCAGCAACTCGACCGCCGCGCGCGACATATCGGCGATCGGCTGGTGGATGGTGGTGAGCTCAGGCCAGATCGCCGTCGCCAGCGTCGTGTCGTCGAAGCCGCACACGGTGAGATCGCCCGGAACGTCCAGCCCGCGTCGGTGCGCCACCGCGACCGTCGCAGCGGCCATGTCGTCGTTGCTGGCGAAGATCGCCGTCGGCGCCGCTTCGAGGTCCAGCAGATGCTCCGCCGCGTCGAGGCCCGACCGGTAGGTATAAAGGCCCTGCTTCACCAGCGCCTCGTCGTTGTCGACGCCTGCCGCCGAAAGCGCTGCACGATAGCCGTCGAAGCGCTTGGCGCTGGCCGTCTGGTTGGGGTTCCCGGTGATGAAGCCGATCCGTTGATGGCCGAGCCCGACGATGTGCTGCGTCATCTCGAACGCCGCCTGGAAGTCGTCGATCGTCACCGCGAACGCACCCGGTTGCGGCTGCCCCGTCGCTACCATCACGGTCGGCACGCCCGCAGCGGTAAGCAGGTCGAGCACTGCGCGCGAATCGCACAGCGGAGCCGGGAGAATGATGCCGTCGATCCCGCCCTCGATCAGGTGGCGCGTCACCTCCAGCTCATGGTCGCCGATGTCGCATTTCTCGACGATCAGCTGAACATCGCTTCGGCTCGCCTGATCGAGCCCTCCGACCAGGAACTCGCTGAGATAGCCGGCGCTGGGGTTGTTGTAGAGCAGCCCGATCCGATTGCGCCCGGCCCCCGCCAGGCTTCGCGCAGCCGAGTTCGGTGCATAACGTAGCTCCGAGATCGCCGCGTTGACGACCTCGCGTGTGCTTGGCCGCACGTGGCTCTCGCCGTTGATCACGCGTGACACGGTCATCGGTGACACGCCGGCGCGACGGGCGACGTCGCTGATCGTCGGCGCCGCCCGCTGGCGGCGCAGGAGTTTCTCCGTCACGCCTTTTCGCCGCTCCTTCTTGCCGGGCGCATGCGCGTGCCTACGCACTGGCGCAGCGTCGCACAAGGAAGCGTGCGCCGCGACGGGTAAACCGCGCTGCCCGATTCGGCACAGGCGGCCACGCCCGTCAGGCGGGCAGTCTCGGCTGCTTCTGCTTGCCCTGGCAAAGCGCCGTCAATATGGTAGCGCTATCGGCGGACGCCGCCGGCCATGACCTCGACAGAAGGTCACCACCGTAGAGGACACCTGATGCGCAACTCCACGCTTCGCCGCTTCGCCCCGGCACTTCTGCCGCTTGCCGCAGTCGGCGGCTGGGCGGCGGCGCAGGCCCAGACCGGCACGCCCCGCACGCCCGAGGGCCGCCAATACCTGTCGCAGCCCAAGTGGTGGTTGTTCTATGCCGACACCCAGCTTTCGAACAAGAACCACCTGCGCAACGTCAAGGTAACCGAATTGAAGTTCAATCCCGACGGCACCATTCCCACCATCGATCCGTTTCGCGGCTGATGTTCCTCGGCATCGACATCGGCACCTCAGGGGTGAAGGCGGTGGCGCTCGACGAAACGGGCGCCGTGGTCGGCCAGGGCACGGCCGCGCTGACGGTCCAGCGGCCGCATGAGCTGTGGTCCGAGCAGGCGCCCGACGCGTGGTGGCAGGCGACCACCGCGGCCGTGCAGGCGATCGACCCGGCGGTGCGCCGCTCCGTCCGCGGCGTCGGCGTCGCCGGCCAGATGCACGGCGCGACGCTGCTCGACGCGGCGGACCGGCCGATCAGGCCGGCAATCCTGTGGAACGACGGCCGCAGCTTCGCCGAGTGCGAGGCGCTGGAGGCCGCGGTGCCGGATCTGCGGAGCATCGCCGGCAACATCGCGATGCCCGGCTTCACCGCGCCCAAGCTGGCCTGGGTACGCGGGCACGAGCCAGACGCATTCGCCCGCATCCGCACCGTGCTGCTGCCCAAGGACTATGTCCGCCTGCAGATGACCGGCGACAAGGCGTCCGACCTGTCGGACTCGGCTGGCACGCTGTGGCTCGACGTGGCGAAACGCGACTGGAGCGACACGCTGCTCGACGCCTGCGGCCTCACCACCGCCCAGATGCCTCAGCTGTTCGAGGGCACCCAGATCACCGGCAAGCTCCGGCCCGAGGTTGCGGCCTTGTGGGGTATGCCGGAAGTGCCGGTCGCAGCGGGCGGCGGCGACAATGCCGCAGGCGCTGTCGGCGTCGGCGTGGTCCGCGATGGCGACGCTTTGCTGTCGCTCGGCACATCGGGCGTGATCTTTGTCGCAACCGAGCAGTTTCGCCCGAACCCGGCGCGCGCCGTCCATGCCTTCTGCCACTGCCTGCCCGGCCTGTGGCACCAGATGTCGGTTCACCTCTCGGCGGCCTCGTGCATCGACTGGGTGGCGCGGCTGACCGGGGCCGCCGGCGCCGCCGACCTGTTCGCGCGCGCCGAGATGGCGGGCCCGGCAAGCGGGCCGGAGATCTTCCTCCCCTACCTCTCTGGCGAGCGCACCCCCCACAACGACGCGCAGGTACGCGGCGGCTTCCTCGGCCTCGACAACGACACCGATCCCAATCGGCTCGCGCAGGCCGTGCTGGAAGGCGTGGCCTTCGCACTCGCTGATGGCCTCGAGGCGCTGCGCGATGCCGGCACCAAGGTCAGCACACTCTCGGTGATCGGCGGTGGCGCGCGCTCGGGCTATTGGGGCCGCATCATCGCCGCTGCGTTCGACGTGCCGCTGGTCTACCTGCAAGGCGGCGAAGTCGGCCCGGCCCTCGGCGCGGCGCGTCTCGCGCAGGTGGCGGTCGATGGCGGCGATCCGGCGGACGTCTGCGTCGCCCCACCCGTTGCCCGCACCATCGAGCCGGAGCCGGACCTCGTTGCCCGCCTTGCCGACAAGAAAGCCCTCTTCCGCGCTGCCTACCCGCGGATCACACCCAAGAAAGGTTCCTGATGAGCGCCCTGACCGACTATTTCGCCGACATTCCTGCCATTAGCTTCGAAGGGCCGGAGACCACCAACGAACTCGCCTACCGCGTCTACGACAAGGACCGGATGGTGATGGGCAAGCGGATGGAGGATCACCTCCGCTTCGCGGTTTGCATGTGGCACACCTTCTGCTGGCCGGGCAGCGACGTGTTCGGTCCGGGCACGTTCCAGCGTCCGTGGCAGGCTCATGCCCATTCCGGCGAGGCCGCCGCGGCCAAGCGTGAAGTGGCGTTCGAGTTCATCAAGAAGCTCGCGGTGCCGTTCTACTGCTTTCACGACGTGGACGTGATGGAGCATGCCACCAACGTAGGCGACTATGGCCGCTTCTTCGGCGAGGCGGTGGATCACCTCGAAAAGCTGCAGGCGGACAGCGGCGTGAAGCTGCTGTGGGGCACCGCCAACCTGTTCAGTGACCCGCGCTACATGGCCGGTGCCGCGACCAGCCCGGACCCGGAGGTCTATGCCTGGGGCGCGATGCAGGTGCGCGCGGCGATGGAGGCGACCCATCGGCTGGGCGGCGCCAACTATGTTTTGTGGGGCGGACGAGAGGGTTACGAGACACTCATCAACACCGACATGAAGCGCGAGCTCGACAATTTCGGGCGCTTTTTGAACCTGGTGGTCGAGCACAAGCACAGGATCGGCTTCACGGGAACCATCCTGATCGAGCCCAAGCCGTTCGAGCCGACCAAGCACCAGTACGACTTCGACACCGCGACCGTGTACGGCTTCCTGAAGCGCCACGGGCTGGAGAACGAGGTCAAGGTGAACATCGAGGCGAACCACGCGACGCTCGCCAGCCATACCTTCGAGCATGAGATCGCCACCGCCGCCGCGCTTGGCATCTTCGGCTCCATCGACGCCAACCGCGGCGACCCGCAGAACGGCTGGGACACCGACCAGTTTCCCAATTCCGTGGAGGAGATGACGCTCGCCAACCTCGAGATCATCCGGGCGGGCGGCTTCACCACTGGCGGCTTCAACTTCGATGCCAAGGTTCGCCGCCAGTCCGTTGACGCGGTTGACCTCTTCCATGGCCACGTGGGCGCGATCGACGTCGTCGCGCAGGGGCTGCTCAATGCCGAAAAGCTGATTCAGGCCGGCCGCCTCGACCAGTTCAAGGCGGAGCGCTACGCTGGCTGGGATGGCGAGCTCGGCCAGATGATCCATGCCGAGGGCACCTCGCTCGCGGCGATCGCCGACCTCGCGATCGACCGTAACCTCGATCCGCAGCCGCGCTCGGGCCGCCAGGAGCGGCTCGAAAACATCATCGCGCAGGTGAAGTAATGCGAGGCGGCCCGGCGGAAATGGACCGCCGGGCCGTAACGAATTGCCGCAACAGACGGCGACACAGGGGAGAGCGTGATGACCTCGAAGCGGCGGAACTCCACCTTCGGACCTCCCCTCGCGCTCGCACTTGCCCTTGCTTCGCAGCCGCTCGCCGCCCAGGCGTACCGCGACCCCGATCTCCCCATCGAGCAGCGCGCCGCCGACCTGGTCGGCCGCATGACGGTGGAGGAGAAGGCCGCGCAGATGCAGAACGCCGCGCCCGCGATCCCACGGCTCGGCATCCCTGCCTACGATTACTGGAACGAGGCCCTGCACGGCGTCGCTCGGGCCGGTGAGGCGACGGTGTTCCCGCAGGCGATCGGCATGGCGGCGACCTGGGACAAGGAGCTGTTCCACGCCGAAGGCGCGGTGATCGCCACCGAAGGCCGCGCCAAATACAACCAGGCCCAGCGCGAGCGCAATTTCGACCGCTATTACGGGCTCACCTTCTGGTCGCCCAACATCAACATCTTCCGCGATCCGCGCTGGGGCCGCGGCCAGGAGACGCTGGGCGAAGACCCTTATCTCACCGGCACGCTGGCGACCCGGTTTATCGAGGGCGTCCAGGGAGATGACCCGCGTTATTTCGCCGCCATCGCAACGCCGAAGCACTTCGCGGTCCACAGCGGGCCGGAACAGCTGCGCCATGGCTTCAATGTCTCGCCCTCCCCGCGCGACCTCACCGAAACCTATCTGCCGGCGTTTCGCCGCAGCATCACCGAAGGCAAAGCCTATTCGCTGATGTGCGCGTACAATGCCATCGGTGGGGCAGCGGCGTGCGCGAACCCGACCCTGCTGCAGGACATCCTGCGCCGGGACTGGGGGTTCACCGGCTTCGTCACCTCCGATTGCGGGGCGATCGACGACATCACCACCGGCCATCGCGACACGCGCACCAACGTCGAAGCTGCGGCGCTCGCGGTGAAGGCCGGGACGGACACCGGCTGCGACTTCAAGGACGAGATGCTTGACCTGCCGAGGTCGGTGAAGGCGGGCCTCCTCAGCGAAGCCGACATGGACACCGCGGTGAAGCGCCTGTTCGTCGCGCGCATGCGACTGGGCCTGTTCGATCCCTCCGCGCGCGTGCCCTTTGCGGCCATCCCGATCACCGAAAATCACTCGGCCGCGCACCAGGCGCTGGCACTGCGCGCCGCCCGCGAGGCGATCGTGTTGCTCAAAAACGACGGCGTGCTGCCGCTCGATCGGCCGACGAGCCGGATCGCCGTTGTCGGCCCCACCGCCACCTCGCTGATCGCGCTGGAGGGCAATTACAACGGCACGCCCACCGCCCCCGTGCTGCCGCTCGACGGCATGGAAGCGGTGTTCGGACCGGGCCGGGTCAGCTTCGCGCAAGGCTCGCCGTTCGTCCAGCAGGTCGCCGTGCCGGTGCCGCGTACGGCCTTCCCCGGGGGGCTGACCGCCACCTTCTTCAACGGCGCCGAGTTCAAGGGTTCGGCAGTCGCCACCCGCCAGTTCCGCGAGATCGACGTCAACTGGGACTCGATCGATCCGGCACCAGGCGTCGACCGCAAGGCGTTCTCGGTGCGGTGGACCGGCCGCATCGCCCCTCCTGCCCCTGGCGACTACAGTTTTGAGCTCGACACCCACCGCTGCGACACCGGCGGCGGCGCCGAAAGCTACAGCGTCGCGATCGAGGGCACGCCGGCGCTGCACGTCGATTCCGGCTGCACCGGCGCCGACGCGGCGCGCAGGACGCTCACCGTGCATTTCGCCGACACGCGTCCCCGCGCCTTCTCGCTTGATCTGGCGCACCGGTCGGCCCGCTCGGGCAGCCTCGCCTTCGCTTGGAAGCCGCCCCTCGCCGCCCTGCGCGACGAGGCGGTGCGCACCGCCGCCAACGCCGACGTGGTGGTCGCCTTCGTCGGCCTCAACGCCTGGCTCGAAGGCGAGGAGATGCCGCTCAAAATTCCGGGCTTCACCGGTGGCGACCGCACGAGCATCGCCCTGCCCGCCCCGCAGCTGGCGCTGCTCGATGCGCTGGCCACCACGGGTAAGCCGCTGGTCGTGGTTTTCCAGAGCGGGTCGGCGCTGGCGCTGGGATCGCGGGAAGCCAATGCCCGCGCGGTGATTGAGGCATGGTATCCCGGCGAGCAGGGCGGCCAAGCCATCGCCGAGGTGATCCGCGGCACCGTCAACCCGAGCGGCCGGCTGCCGGTGACCTTCTATCGCTCGACCGAGCAGCTGCCTCCGTTCACCGACTATGGCATGGCGGGGCGCACCTATCGCTATTTCGGCGGGCCGCCGGAATATCGGTTCGGCCACGGCCTCAGCTACACGCAGTTCGCCTACCAGCGGCCGAAGGTGTCGGCGCGCCGTCTCGCCGCGGGCAAGGAGCAGCTGGTGACGGTGCGGGTGCGCAACGCGGGCAAGGTCGCGGGCGACGAAGTGGTGCAGCTCTACCTTTCGACACCCGGCCGCCCGGATACGCCGCTGCGCTCGCTCAAGGGTTACGAGCGGATCCACCTCGCCGCCGGCGAAACCGGGACGGTCAGCTTCCGCCTCACACCCCGCGACCTCGCCTTCGCCGACGCGAGCGGCGTGATGCGGATCGCGCCGGGCGATTATCACCTGTGGGTCGGTGGTGGTCAGCCGAACGCGGCTCCGGGAAGGGAGACCCGCTTCCGCGTGACCGGCGAGTTGTCGCTGCCCCGCTGAGCGCCTTGTCCGCGCCACGGTGGTGCACGCGGGCGGCATCGCCCACCTGCGCCGCATCGCTGCCCTCGCCGACCTGTACCAGGTGCGCACCGGCTGCCATGGCGCGACCGACCTGTCGCCGGTGTGTATGGCCGCCGCGCTGCATTTCGACCTGTCGGTGCCCAGTTTCGGCGTCCAGGAGCCCACGGCGCACACCGATGAGACGGACGCCGTGTTCCCCCACGCCTACCGCTTCGACAACGGCTATCTCCATCCCGGCGACGCGCCCGGCCTCGGCGTGGACATCGACGAGGAGCTTGCCGCGCGGTACGAATACAAGCGCGCCTACCTGCCGGTGAACCGCCTGCAGGACGGCACCTTGTGGAACTGGTGACCTGTGCGATGCCGCGCCGCATCCGCGCATACGAAAGGCAGATATGACGGACTCGATCGACGGACGCCGGCGTGAACTGCTCGTGGCTGGCGGAGCATTGCTTGCGCTGGCGCCCTGGCAGGCGGCCGCGCAGCTTCTGCCGGGCGATGAGGTCGTGCCGCTATGGCCGACGGCCATTCCCGGCGACAGGAGCCACCACCCCGACAGGAAAGTCGCCGACCAATCGCATGGTGGCCCCAAGCCCGACCGCTGGGTGACCGGCATCGCGCAGCCGGTGCTGGTGGTGCGGCGACCGGCGCGGCCGAACGGGTCCGCGGTGCTCGTCATGCCGGGCGGCGGCTACGAATTCCTGTCCTATGACAACGAGGGCACCAGCCAGGCCGCGTGGCTGAATGAACGCGGGATCACCGCCTTTATCCTCCTCTACCGGCTGCCGGGCGAAGGGTGGGAGTCGCGACCGCTGGTGCCGCTACAGGACGCCCAGCGTGCGATGCGCGTGATCCGGGGGCGCGCCGGTCGCGACGCGATCGACCCGGCCCGCGTCGCGGTGCTCGGCTTCTCGGCGGGCGGTCACCTCGCAGGGTCGCTCGCCACCCGCCATGCCGAGCCGACGTACCGGCCCGTCGACGCGCTCGACGCGGGCTCGGCGCGGCCGGACCTTGCCGGGCTGATCTACCCGGTCGTGAGCATGGCGGCGCCGTTCACTCACGGCGGTTCACGCGACGCGCTGCTCGGGGCGAACGCGCCCGCGGCATTGCGCCACGCCGCGTCCGTGGAGGAGCGGGTGACCGGCGCCACGCCGCCGACGTTCCTCGCGCATGCCGGCGATGACGGGCTGGTGCCGGTCGCCAACAGCCTGGCGCTCTACGCGGCCCTGTCTGCCGCCAAGCGCCCGGCGGAACTGCACGTGTTCGACGAAGGCGGGCACGGCTTCGGCGTTCGCCTGCCGCGCTCGACGCCGGCCTCTGCCTGGCCGCAGCTGTTTCATGCCTATGGCGTCAGGCGGGGGATCTTTCCGGCATGAGGTGGTGGGCGCTGCTGGTGCTCGCTGCCCCGGCCGTCGCGGCGGCAGGAACGGCCGAGCCCTCGTACCAGAGCTCCCCGGAGCGCCGCACCGTCGCCGACAGGGACTGGGGCCCGTGGCTCGGGCCGTTCCGCGCCAATCTGGTGCCGAGCCTGATGCAGGATTTCGGCGAACGCTATCTCTATGCGCCCGCGAACAAGGCGCTCGGGCCGCCGCGCCCCGGTGAGCGGCGGGTCGTGTTCCTGGGCGACTCGATCACCGACAAATGGAACCTCGCCCGCAGCTTTCCGGGCAAGCCTTACGTCAATCGCGGCATCGGCAGCCAGGTGACGGCCCAATTGGTGCTGCGCTTCCACCAGGACGTGATCGACTTGAAGCCCGCTGCGGTGGTGATCCTGGCGGGCGTGAACGACGTGCAGGGTTTCCTGCAGCGCGAGACACCCGAGCAGATCGAGGCGAACTACGAGGCGATGGCCGAAATGGCCGATGCGCACCGGATCAGGGTGGTGTTCGGCTCGCTGCTGCCGGTCAACAACTATACCGAGCAGGCGCGCAACGTCCTTGCGGAGCGCCAGCCCGAGGAACTGCGTGCGCTCAATGCATGGCTTCGGCGCTTCTGTGCGGAGCGCGGCTATGGCTACGCAGACTATTACGCGGCGCTGGTCGATGCGCACGGCCTGCTCGCGCGGGAGCTGAGCACCGACGGCGTGCACCCGCTCGCCGCCGGCTACGCGCGCATGGCTCCCGTCGCGCAGGCCGCGATCAGCCGCGCACTCCTCGGAGCGCACCCGCCTCGCTATGCCAGCGAGGCCACCGGCGAGGGCCGGCGCATGCAAGGCGAATAGATCCAAGTAATTAGCGCCAAGGGGCTGTTCACATATGCAGCGTGACTTTATAGCTGCACGTAAGAGGCCGCGCCGAGCGTTGCAGCCGGTGAAGGCCAATGGGCGACAGCAGTGTCGACCCTTCGAGAGGAGAGCGGGATGAAGCGTCGGATCCGGTGGGCCCTGGGACTCGCAGCCGCCATGCCGCTCGGGGTTCAGGCGCAGACCAACGTGCCCGGCGATCCGCACGCCGACGATCCGGTCGGCATCGTGGCCGATCCTTGCCCGCAACACGCGCCCCCCACCGGCGGCCAGGGCTGGCAGACGTGGAACCTCCACATGCTCACCCGTGATTTCGGCCAGCTGTGCCGCTACGCCGCGCAGAACCGGGAACTGCTCGCCAGCCGCCAGCCGGCGCGCGTCGTTTTCATGGGCGATTCGATCACCGACAACTGGATGAACCTCGGCCGCGGCTTCTGGGCCGAGGGCCGCGTGGACCGCGGCATCAGCGGCCAGACCACGCCGCAGATGTTGCTCCGCTTCCGTCAGGACGTGCTCGCGCTCCGCCCGAAGGCCGTGCACATCATGGCCGGCACCAACGACGTCGCCGGCAACACCGGCGCCGCCACCGTCGAGACGGTCGAAGGCAACATCCAGACGATGGCCGAGCTCGCCCGCGCTCATGGCATCAAGGTGATCCTCGCCTCCGTTCCTCCCGCCGCCGCCTTTCCGTGGAGCCCCGGCAAGCAGCCGACGCCGCAGATCCGCGCGCTCAACGCCTGGCTCCGCGGCTATGCCAAGGCGAACGGCTTCACCTACGTGAACTATTACGATGCGCTGGCCACGGCCGAGGGCGCGATGAAGCCTGGCTATTCCAGCGATGGCGTCCACCCGACGGCGCAGGGTTATGCCGTGATGGCGCCGCTCGCCCTCGCCGCGATCGCCCGGACGCTGGGCAAATGAGGGGCGTTTCCCGCCGCTCGATGCTCGCCGGCATGGCCGCGCTGCCGATGGCGCGCGCGGCGCTGGGGCAGAGCCCGATGGGGCTCGCCGCCGGGCCGGTGCAGCCGAACTGGCCCTCGCTGGTCTCGAACTACCGCTATCCCGACTGGTTTCGCGACGCCAAGCTCGGCCTGTGGGCGCATTGGGGGCCGCAGTCGGTGCCCGAGCAGGGCGACTGGTACGGCCGCTTCATGTACATGCAGGGCCACCCGATGTACGAGCATCACCTCAAGACCTACGGCCATCCGTCGGTCGCGGGGATGAAGGACATACAGAACCTCTGGACCGCGAAGGCGTGGGATCCCGAGGCGCTGATCGCCCGCTACAAGAAGGTCGGCGCGCGCTACTTCATGGCGCTGGCCTGCCACCACGACAATCTCGATTGCTACGACAGCGCCTACCAGCCGTGGAACTCCCTTCGCGTCGGCCCCAAGCGCGACGTGGTCGGCACCTGGGAGAAGGCGGCGCGCGCCGCCGGGCTGAAGTTCGGCGTTTCCAACCATGTCGCGCACAGCTGGCACTGGTATCAGCCCGCCTACGGCTATGATCCGGTCGGGCCGAAGAAGGGGGTGCGCTACGATGCTCATCGCCTAACCAAGGCGGATGGCGCCGGCACCTGGTGGGAAGGCCTTGACCCGCGCGACCTCTACAATGGCGGCTATGCCGTTATGCCTGACGGCATCGACAGCATTGCGGCCATGAACGCGTGGCACGACCAGCATGACGGCCAATGGGCGGAAGCCGAAGCCGGTCCCCCAAATGACCCGCGCTACGCCACCCGATGGCTGCTTCGCCAGACGGACCTTGTCGCCAAGTACAAGCCCGACCTCGTCTACTTCGACGATTACGGCCTGCCCTTCGGCGCGGTGGGGCTGGAGGCGGCAGCGGATTACTACAACCGCTCGATCCAGTGGCACGGCAAGATCGATGTCGCGCTGTTCGCCAAGCAGCTCAAGCCGCACCAGCGCTTCGGCGTGGTGCAGGACGTCGAGCGCGGCTTCACCGATCATCTCTGGGACGAGCCCTGGCAGACCGACACCTGCATCGGCGACTGGTTCTACAACGTCGCGCGCCTGCGCGACAAAAGCTACAAGACCGCCGAACAGGTGATCCAGCGGCTCGCCGACGTGGTGTCCAAGAACGGAAACCTGCTGCTCTCCATCCCCCAGCCCGGCGACGGCTCCATCGATGCGGAGGAAGAGCGGATCCTCGACGGCATGGCCGCCTGGACGGCGGTGAACGGCGAGGCGATCTTCGGCTCGCGGCCATGGCGCAGCTTCGGCGAGGGCCCTACGGTGCTGAAGGCCGGCATGCAGAACGAGGGCAACGGCATTCCCTTCACCTCCCGGGACGTGCGCTTCACCACCAACAAGGGCTCGCTCTACCTCCTGTTCCTGGGCTGGCCGACCGATACCGCCACCGTCACGTCGCTGGCACGCGGCCGATGGCAAGGCGCAATCGAGCGCGCGACGCTGCTTGGGCACGGCCCCGTCCGCCACCGCCAGGATGCCGCGGGGCTCCACCTTGAAATGCCGCACCCGCAAGCCGGCGGCTTCGTGCCGGTGATCCGGCTCGACGGACGCGGTCTGGCGTGACCCGCACCCGCGCCA
>Ga0210040_10000730_pt1 | contig 52847 bp, 45 predicted proteins | sample CryGeyCG12114_NA_FD_185462 | JGI IMG/M metagenome (GOLD analysis project Ga0210040, IMG submission 185462) | Groundwater microbial communities from aquifer - Crystal Geyser CG19_WC_8/21/14_NA (SPAdes) (version 2) | ecosystem: Environmental > Aquatic > Deep subsurface > Groundwater | place: USA...
GTCCCCCAGAAGCGGGGCAGGCTTTGCAGGTAGAGCGGCACCTGTGGGCTGAGCGAGCCGTAGGTGATGTACGTGCGCTCAAAGAGGTTGCGCACCCAGAAGGCTAGCTCCAGATGCCGCACGCTGACTCCCGCTCGCACATTAAATAGCGAGTAGCCGTCTTGCTTGTCCTGGTTGTAGTAGTCAAAGTAGTAGCGCCCCGTGTAGCGCCACTCAGCCCGCCCAAATACGGCTGGCTGCCGTCGGCCCTGCCCCAGCGCGTAGGTATACTGCGCTGCCAGCATCGACGACACCACCGGCGTGTTAATCGGCCGGTTGCCCTGGTAGTCCTGGGTGCGGTTGTCGGTGTAGTTGAACAGCGGCAGCGCGGCGTAGCGGGCATGGTTGTAGGCCGCGTTCCAGCTCAACTCCAGGCCTTTGACGGGCACGGCCGCTGCTTCCAGCTCCGCACCCACGTTGTTCATCCGGCCAATGTTCAGGATGGCGCTGTTCAGGCCGTTGGTCGTCGTGGCAATCTGTTGGTTGTGCTGTTGGAGGTAGAACAAGGCCACATTGACGCGGGCGCGCTGGTTGGGCAAGGTCGTTTTCAGGCCTAACTCGTAGTTGTCGCTCGTTTCGGGCTGGTAGGGAATCTCGGCCCGCGTGGGAGCACTGGAGTTTAGCCCCCCGGCCCGGAAGCCACGGGCGTAGCTGGCGTAGGCCAGCACCTGCTCACTGGCTTGGTAGCTGAGAATGGCCTTCGGCGACCATGCTCGAAAAGAGGCCTGGAAGGTGGTGTCGGCCTGTACGACGGTAGCTGGGCCACCACCTAGGGTAGTCGCTGAGCCGGTCACCAGCTCCCGTTTTTCGTAGTCGTAACGCAGCCCACCGGTCACGCTCAACTGGTCCGTAAGCTGATAGGTCACTTGCCCGAAGCCAGCGATGCCCCGGTTCAGGGCGCTGCCGGTGGTCAGCGTGCCCTGCTCATTGGCGGGCAGTAGCAGCGAATCGGTGCGTAGGTAAAAGCCATTGCGCAGGCCGTAGGGGGTATGCTGCCGGAAGGCAAAGGCACCCACCGTCCAGCTCAGCCGCTGCTCGCTGCTCGGGTTGGAGGAGGCCCGCAATTCCTGGGTCAGGTTGCGTTGCTGGTTGAACGTGGTGCCGCTGATCAGATCCTGGGCCGTAAAGTCAAAGTCGTAGCGGTCGGCAAACTGACCGTCATAGGTCTGCACGGCCGTCACCGAGGTCAGCGTCACACCCGGCAGGCGGTAGCTGGCTTTCAGCGAGCTGCTCAGGTTGCGTCGCTGCTCGATATTGGAGTAGTTGCTGTATATCTGCCAGGGTTGCTCGGCGATCTGTTGGCGGGTGGGCACCCAGGGGTAGGCTCCCCCATCGTCATTACGCTCGTGGTAGGCGCTCAGCGCGAAGCTCAGACGATCGGTGGCCACGTAGCGTAGCGTGCCGTTGAACAGCCACGAGCTTTGGTCGTCGAAGTCCTTGCCCGTCACCAGGTTTTTGTACACACCCTGCCGGTGGCCGTACTGCCCGCCCAAGCTCAAAAATAGCTTGTCTTTCACCAGCGGCGCTTGCGCGGCCAGGGCATAGCGTTGCTGACCATAATTGCCCACACTTACTTCGGCGTAACCGCCGGGCGTGTTGGTGGGCTGCTTGGTGACGATGTTGACGACCCCACCCAGCGCGTTGCGGCCGTAGAGCGTACCTTGTGGTCCGCGCAGCACCTCGATGCGCTCCACGTTCAGCAGTTGTGAGGGGGCCGCGTAATAGTCGAACTGGTAAACGCCGTCGACATAGGTGGCCACAGCCTGCTCGTTGCCAAAGCCCATCACGCCGCGGATGTTGAGGAAGTTGCCGCCCGTGCTGTTGGCGTGCTCAATGACGTGCAGGTTCGGAGCCAAAGCCGTCAGGTCCTTGAAGTCCCACACCCGGTACTCGCGCAACTGCTTGGTGCCCAGCGCCGACACAGCCAACGGAGCCTGTTGCAAGGTGGTTTCATCCTTTTGGGCTGATACCACCACCTCGCCCAGGCTGTTGGTGCTGGCCGCAAGACGAAAGCGCAGTGACGTAGTTTGCCCGGCTGTTACCGTCACGGCTTGGGTGCGCGCGGCGTAGCCCACGCTGCTCACGGCGACCGTTTGGCGGCCGGCCGGCACGTTGGGTATTGAAAAGTTGCCTTGCTGGTTGGCCGTGGCGCCCAGGGTAGCGTTGAGCACGGCCACCGTGGCAAAGGGCACGGGCTGGGCGTCGGTAGTCGTGACGGTGCCCGTGAGCGTGCCCGTAGTCTGGGCCAGCGCAGGCCCTACCCACACCACCCAGAAAAAGAAGGAGAGAAAAAGACGCATGAAGAAGTCAAGAATAGAAGGGGAGAAAAGGACGCCGCCTAGTTAGCGCGTCCGTTGAGTTCAGTAGTCCCGCAAGCGCGTAAGGCACAAGGCACAAGGCATTCTAGCGCGAGCAGCCCCTGGAGCTTTTGCGGGGGCGGGTTGACGCGGAGTCGGGCGCTGGCAACCGCTAGCGCAAGGCCTGGGCCGAGTCCAGGGCCGTGGTAATGGCCTGATCGAGCTGTTGCAGCTGCTGGCGCTGGTCTTGCCAGAAATCGTGGTACTGATGGGCGGTCAGCCGCGCCGTATCGGGCTCTTGAAACGCGTGCATCCAGTCCATCATGCGCGTGTCGGCGGCTTGCAGCGCCCGCACGGCGTGGCGCCGCTGCTGCGCCTGCTGGCGGCCGGCGCGCGTGGTGGTGTCGAGCTGGGCGAGGGTTTTGGTCAGGCGCTGGCGCTCCAGCGTCAGCGCGTCCATGCGTAGCATAGAAGCATCGTGCAGGGCCATTACCCGGCCGCGGAGCGTCGTGTCTGCCGCGGCGGCATGGGACATGGCGTGCCCGGCGGACGTAGCCATAGCGGGTTGGTCTTCGCCGGGCGAAGACTGGCAGCTGCTGAGTACCAGCACACTACCGAGTAAGAAACGAAAAGACATGAATAGAAAGGCCACCAGCTGGCGGCCGTAGAGGAAGCAGGCTTCCCGGTGCAATCACAAATCCAGGCAAAACGCAACGTCCTAGCCTTTGTCAAGCAGTGGCGCTCGGGGGAAGCAGGCGGTAGCTATACCCGGCCGGCAACGACATAACAGTGCACCACGGGGCCCTAGGCCGGCGCGGGTGCAAGTAGTAGAACGTGCGAGAAAACGAAGACCTAGACTTGCGGAGGCTGTAGCAGCCGCTCAACTCGTTCGGAACGAAGGGCCGGCACGGCGGCGGGCTGGTAGCAGCGGGGCAGCCACACATACGGCGGGGCTAGCGGCACCCAGTGGCGGCTGTCGGCCAGGGGCAGCATTTCCAGCTTTTCCTTCAGGGCGTTGGGCGCTTTGGTTTCTTGCTCCTGTTGCTGCTTGAGCTGCTTGGCCAGGTGGCATTTGCCGTTGCAGTGCAACATCGGGCGAGACTTGTTCACGCAGAAGCGCGCCGTGATGGTGGCTTGGTTCAGGGCGTAGTCTACCACCAGCACCTCGCGGCTGAAGGTTTGCAGCAGCACCAGCACAACCAAGACGTAGGCAAGCAATGATTTCACGAGCACCAAGACAGCGGGAACGGCACGAAGGTACTACAGCTTAAGTAGAAAATGACCGCTCTACCTCGTTTTGAAATATTTCGCTCCTTTTTCTATACAACTTACCCCACCAAGCAAAGGGCGGTGAGGGAGGGCAAAAGGGCTGGGGAACGGTGCAGAAAAGTTATTCACTCCTCAAAGTATCAGCTCCTGCTCCATTTAGGGTGTTGTTAAACAAATAGGGGAAAACCTCCGAGTCCGTGGCCAAATGGCCTTGTCGCTCGTGATAAGGTGCAAAAGCGGCGTAAGAGCATCGAAAACCCGATAGGATTACACGCACCTTAACGCAATCGAAAGGCGATAGCGAAAATGAACGTTTACGCTATCGCTCACGCCGTTGTATCAGGTTTAACAAGTCATTAAGCTAGAAAAGAAGGCGTCTGCGCCGCAGAGTCGGAGGTTTTGCCCTATTTGTTTAACAACACCCCATTTACTGAAAAAGCTATCATTTCACTATAGCTTTTCCTCTTCATAGAGCGAGCCACAGCTCGGCCAGTCTAGTGAGCGCTTCTTGCTCGGCAATAGCCCCTCCGGCCAGACGGTCTATTCGCCTATGGGTGGCACCGGGACCAGCAGGAGTCGCCGGACCCCGGCCGCCGTGAAGGCACAGCCGCGGCGGGTGCGGTAGCCGGAAGCCGTGAGTTGGGTGGCAATGCGACGGTAGTCCCACTGTTGAGTGCGGTAGAGCTGGGCGAGCTCTGCCGCTTGCCGATTGGCCAGACTGGCGCGGGCATTCGCCTGCCGTTGCTGCTGCCCCTTAACTCGGGCCTCGTCCGTCAGGTTCGCCGGCGTGCCTAGCTGATGGCCCCGCGCCTTCTTGGCGGCGAGCGCATCCTTGGTGCGGGTGGAAATGGCTTTGGCTTCTTTCTCGGCCACCGCGCCCAGCACGTGCAGCGTAAACTCATCGGCTTGGGGCATGTCGACGGCCTTGAAGCGCACGTGACTTTCCATGAGCGCGGTGAGAAAGGCTAGGTTGCGCGCGAGCCGGTCAAGTTTGGCCACCAGCAGCACGGCCCCGGCTTCGTTGGCGGCCTGCATCGCGGCGCGCAGTTGGGGCCGGGTGTTCTTGCGCCCGCTCTCCACTTCGATGTACTCGCCCACGATTTGCTCGCCCGGCGAGAGGAATGTGCGCACTGCCGCTTGCTGGGCTTCGAGTCCGAGGCCTGACTGTCCTTGGCGGGCAGTGCTGACCCGGTAGTAGGCGATGTAGTCGGGCATGAAGGGGCAGTAGTATATAAAGAGTATAAAAGTGGTGGTTCAAAGCTACCGAATCCGTCTTGTATCATTACATAAACGACCGTTCATGTAATGATACAAGCGCGACCGTGCAACTTCCTCGCCTGTCATCTTGACGGCTGTATCGTTTTTTGAGGGTGCGTTTAAGTAATGATACAAGCTCGACACTAGCTTTTTTTACCTACCTAATTGTCTACTGCACTCTACCACGCGCCGCCGTTCTGATCATACTACACGGGTTCACACTACTGTCACTGTCGATTCAAGCACTTCGGCATAAGCGTTATCCTACGGCGTAGCTGCACCGAACCGGCCACATGACAGTATTGGCCTTGCTAAAAGGTTGGTCCTACTATTACCTGAGCAGCACTCGGCTACTCAGAGCATCAGTTTGTAGCCGATGCCCCGCACATTCACAATTTGCACGTGCCTATCCGCCAGCAGATAGCGGCGCAAGCGTGTGATGTATACATCCAGGCTTCGGCCATTGAAGAAGGTGTCGTCCCCCCACAGCGCTTGCAGGATGGCGCGGCGCTCCAGCACTTGATTCGGTTGGGCCACGAAGTACTGCAGTAGCTCGGCCTCCCGATGGGTCAAGGCTTGCGTGCGGCCCAGGTGATGCAGCTCCTGATGGCGATAATCGAAGGCGTAGTGGCCCAGGTATACCACCGTTGGCGCAGTAGCCAGCTGGTCGCTCGGCGGCAGGCGGGCCTGAATACGCACTACCAACTCGTCAATGCTGAACGGCTTGCGTACATAGTCGCTACCGCCCAGCTCGAAACCGCGCACGACGTCGGCCGTCTGCCCGCGAGCCGTCAGAAAAATAATGGGTACCGTGGCATGTTCCCGCCGTAGCTGCGCGGCCAGGGAGAACCCGTCCAGTACGGGCATCATCACGTCGGCCACCACGACGTCAGGCTGGGCCTGCCGAAAGAGTGCCAGACCGGCCTGGCCATCCGCCGCGTGGATCACCCGGAACCCGCGTGACTCCAGGTTGTCCTGCACGATAAGGGCCAGCGACAGTTCATCTTCTACGAGCAAAATAGTTGGCATTCCTTCTTTACTTACGGCCTAATAATCAGCGCCTACTCCGGCCGCGATGTACGACCATTTACGCCAGCAGCTAGTGGTAGCCACAAGGTAAAGGCACTACCCTGTCCCACGGCACTGCGCACGGTGAGGTGGCCGCCGTGACGCTCCACCACCTGCCGCACGTAATATAAGCCTAGCCCAAACCCTTTTACTGGATGCAGATTGCCGGTAGGAACCCGAAAAAAACGGTCAAAGATGGCGGCTTGGTAGCTGCTCGCAATCCCAATCCCATCGTCCTGCACCGTCAATTGCCAGCCGTCCGCCGTGCAACGGCTGCGCACGTGAATATGCACGGACGCTGTCGAATACTTGATGGCATTGTCCAGCAAGTTCGTAAGGACTCCTTCTAAGTGGAAACGGTCCGCGCGTACTCTCTCGGTGGGGGCTACCTCTATATGAAAATGGGCCTCTTTGCCAGGCTGCTGCTGCTGGCGGCGCACGGCGTCGGCTACCAGCTTGGCTGGCTGAAGTACTTCGGGATGAAGCACCAAGTTCGCTTGCTCGGTTGTCGCGCTGGTCAACACCTGCTCCACCACCTTGGCGAGGTGCCGCAGTTCCGTGCGCGCGATACGGTAGTACAGCTGGGTTTTGAGGGGGTCAGCCCGGTCACCGAAGTGCTCGAGGGTTTCGACCGCTGCTGTGACGGTAGCGAGCGGTGTCTTTAACTCGTGCGTCATATTATTGATAAAGTCGTTTTTGGCTTCTGCCAGCTTCCGTTGGGCCCTTATAGTATGCCACACGAGCAGGAAGCAGCCACTCGTTAGCAGCAGCAGTAGGACGGAGCCCCCTAGCAGACTCCCTAACCGTTCCCACAGGTAAGCGGCAGCGGGAAGCGGCCGGACCTGCACGTAGGTGCTGTGTGCCGGGCTAAGCAGCACAGGCGGCATCCGCCGCCTAGTAAAAACGGGTGGTTGGGGACGTGACTCCGCCCCCTTCGGTCCTGGTCGTAGCGAAAACGTATCCAGTAGGGCGGTGGCCGAATGAATGCCGTGCTGCTGGAGTTGCTGCCGGTAAGCGTGCGTTAAATCCGCCAGTCGCAGGTGCGTGCCGCTACTCCAGTCATCCACAATGATGCGATTCAGGTGCCGGGTAGCCGGTAGGGCGGCGGGTGTTGTGCCGCCCCGAGGGATAACCGTTACGGTGGGGGTCTGGATTACCTGGCGGCGAGGTCCTAGCTGGGTAACGTGGTCGCTTGTGACGAACAAGTCAAACCGAGGCGTTTGCGGCGCCCACACTTCCTTGAGTAACTGCTGTTGTACGGCCGCTACTAATGCCTCGTGTACGACCTGGTCAAACTGCGCCCGGGTGAACTGGTACGTGCTCACCAGCCAATAGGCTTGAAACCCATTAACGCCTAGCAGACAACCAGCTAGTAACCACGGAAGCAAGCGGGAACGGAAACGCATAGCAAAGACAAACAGCTTACACAAACATACAATCTACTCTAGACCTAGCGGAGCGTTTAACATTGTTTAACATTCTTTAACAGGCGTTTACACAGCTATTCGCTTGCTTCGTAGTAGCCAAGCACGGCCTCCTTCCGTCCTGCACGCTACGACACCCCAACGCCTCTTTCGATACGGTTCCCCTGACCAGCGCCACTTGTTCTACCCTCACTTCCGCCTAGGTGGAAATCTACGCAGCGGGCCGCTACTGTAAAAAGTAGCGGCATTGCTGTTGCGAGCCAACAGCCGCTGGAATACTAGGGAACAGAGGGCCAACCTTATTTCCCGTACAACATTCCCTGCACAATGACTATAAGACCTTTCTATACAGCACTTTGCTTTGTAAGCATGTCTTGCCAAGCGCAGCGAGTTGCCCAGCAGTTCACGCTGGACGACATGGCGATTACCGTGGAAAAATTCGACTCCTTGAACAAGGACCAAAACAGATATAATTACGACAATGAAATATACCGAGTAGGCAAAAAATTCACGTTTGCCTACGAGTATCGAGATAAAAATGGCACTAAAATGCGTATGGCCGCCGCGGATACCGTTAGCCAAAACGGGGCAGCCTGGAAACTTGTACCGGCCGATAAAGCCAGCGATACGTCAGTTGCACAAATTATTCTTTCCGTTACGGCTGGCTTGACGCCATTTATTCAGGTCATGCCTGATTATAATCAAACCGTTATCCTGTATGACTTCAAATTAGCGGGCGGTGGTTCGTGGAATAATGAAATGACCGGCGTAATTGAAAACAGTCAAAACCTGTGGCTGCATCCCCCCAGAACGGGTCTCTTCGCAGTGCTGGAACTAAATCCATTTCCCTATATCAAACAGCCCCTTACAGTGGGGGCAGAATGGACGTGGAAACTTGCGTTTGGCGACCATTGGGCCGATAAGCGCTGGCTGGCATGGAAAGGGAAAAATGAAAATACGATCCATTATAAGGTCACCGGGAAATCCCTTATAACAAATAGTTTAGGAACTCTAACGTGCTATGTAGTGGAGAGCGAAGCAAAAAGCGCGTTGGGATCGACAAAGCTAGTGTCCTATTATAATCCTAAATTCGGATTCATTAAGTTAGCCTATACGAATATCGACAACAGTAGCATAACGTTGGACTTGCAAAGCGTAGAGTAGAACTTACAAGCTAAACACGCGCCCCACGCAACCATAACCTGGCAGCCTGGAAGGGGCCGTGCTCGGTAGACGGTACAAGCGGCAATGATCCTACTGCTACACTTGCCTCGCCAGTAGATATACCAGCCGTTTCGCCATCTCTATGCTATCCATCCACTTGATTAGTTGAGCGACTAGGCCTACAACAACGTGCTTACTCAACAGCTGCTACGCAACCGATGAGCGCTGGCTTCACATAACCTACTTGGCGTAATCAGAAAAGGGGGCGATGGGGAAGTAAGTTAGACTCGTTGGACATTATACAATGTCCGTTTGGAAAATGTCCAAGCGGGCTACGTAGGGGGTTGCTTAGCTCAAGAAGTATAGTGTACCAACGACAAAGCAAGATTTCTAGAACCCATTTCTTAGCTCATCTAAACAAGCGTTCTTTCCTCACGATTGCTTATATAGAAAGGATGTACCTTGTAGAGCCTATCCCAACTAACGGCTCACCAAATAGGGAAGCTTACGGGAGGCCTCTCATGGTGATGAAGATGAAGTTGTGAACTGTTGAAATGGCTCCAAACTTTATCATTGCTTACTTGAGGGCAAAAGACAAAAAAGCACCGACCTATTTGGGCTCGAAGCTTTGTTTTTAGATATGTAAAGGTACGGAAGAAGAAAAACGTGTGACTTCTAAATATTCACACGTTCTGGTAAGTGATACTGAATTCTGAAGATTTTAATTCAATATTATTAGGAACTAGCTCTGCTGGCAAATTCGGCAATTTACACCATTGATCAAGATAAGCACTTAATCTATCAATGTCATTACCTCTGAATCTTAGCGGAGTCCGTAACAATGTATTTATTTGTTCAATATGTTTTTTTTCTAATCCATACATTTTTCTATCACACGCATCCTTTACTGCCAAATACCATTTGCCAAATGGGTGCAGCATATTAATTACCTGTGCCGCATCAGTTGAAGACCGACCTAATAGGTGAATTTCTCCACCTATAAATTTTAAGTCGATTTCAATAGGAATTATTGTAGATGCAAAACCTCGCTCTTGCACATCCTCTGTCATAGCCCAAGAACATATGATTAGATCATTCAATATTTCTATTTTCTCTAACTTTCGTTTTTGAAATATATAGCTCCTGCATCCATTAGACAAACTATCCAATATCGAATCATGAATAGAAATATTATTGTCTTTATAGACAATAATTGTCTCCTTATCAAGCCATGGTTTATTTGAACTAAATGTAATGGGAACTAGTATTTGCAATAAATGCACTGAGTCAAGTTCTCGAAGAGAAATTATATTATCTACTCCATTTTTAGTAGTGACGATAGTGTTAGTTTCATCAAGCCAAAAATCAAATGACCCTATGCTATCAAATAACCTCTGTTTGTATGCCCATCCTTCTTCCCCTCTAGCTGCTGCAGTAGTATCTAAATGCTCACGTAATATCTCATCCCATCTTGCGCTTATATCATCATAGTAGTCACTAGAACTTTGAAATCTTGAATCTGATCGTGTGAGAGAGGGCTGAAACCTTTCTCCTCGTAAATCAACTCTAAGAGAAAATCCATCTCTTGCATGTCGCGTCCGATTATGTGGATTTGCACTATTAATACCATGAAAGAAATAAGAGCTTCTAGGTAACTCAGGAACTACTGCTTGTGGATACTGAGATTTATATAGATATGTCCACTTGTCTATATCCCAACGTTCATAATCACCACATATACTAGATAATACAAATAATTCCCCTTCAATTCCTTCACGATTTATAGGAAAAGCTCGAACAACAATTTTAGAGTTTTCTTTTGTTAAATCTGGAGCTTCATCTATAAAGTCCTCTATTTTTTCTGCACGAAGCTCCGTAGTAAGTCCCAATTCATCTATTAATAGAGGAAATTCTAGTCTACCGCACCATTCTTTAATAAGATGAACAACTTTGCCCGTTACCACTGATTCTCGCAATACAACTTTAATACTAGTTCCTGGTATGCGACGATCTCCTTTTTCTGTGAGAAGATACGACCTTGGACCAGTCAACCGTAGTTTAAGCGCTGTTGGATCTAAATTACTAGATGGTTTATAAGTTTCAATAGTTACATCATCGCTAACACCAAATACAGATAAAAATCCAATACCAAATCGACTACTTGCTACAAAACCAAACGCGTTTCGGAATTCTCTTGTAGTGTAGAAAGAGCGACCTACCTGTAAAAGGTATTTTTGGATAACATCTCTATCCATTCCAATACCTATATCTTCTACCGTCAATATCTGACGTTGTTCCATTTCGCCTGATAGCTCATTACGAATCTCCGTTGAGCTTAATGTTATCCTAATAGGATATGTATTGCGGATGTGTTCAGCTACCTGGGTAGGATACTGTGGAGCACTTCCCTCCTGCTCTTGCAAATCAGCAAACATGCGGCATCGAGTAGCATCAGCCGCGTTCTGTATTAGCTCTCGTAGAAAATCCCATGGTGTGTCAAGAGCATCGTAAATTAGTCGGTCAAAGACAGCTTTGGTATCTAATTCAAAGCGCCACCGTGCTGGTATATAACGTGCTCCTAGCGCAGGCTTAATTGTAATTGTGTTATTGCTAGCTTGGTCAATAGCGGCTATAGGCGGCACCCAATCAGCATGGCGGGCACTACGTACCATGAGGCGACGAGCTTGATCTAGTTCACTTACTAACCAAGCGCACCAATCATGCAAAAAACGGTGTTCCTCTTCATTCTGACACGCGGCAGTTAACTCAATTTTATCATGGGCTACTAACTTATGAGTAATGCGCTGGTATTGGGTCCAATGCGCTAAGCTGTCAGGTGGAATAGGTGAAGCAGCGTTAAGCAGTAAAGGACATGCTCGGTCATAAGACATATCCAGTAAATCGCCTAAGCGCAACATCACAGCGAGTAGACGCACATTGACTTGTTCGTCGCGCACATCTCGTCTTTCTGGAAAACGCTCTGGATCGTTCAATTCATGCTGCTGCAAACCATGTGCTACGCATACCGACGAAATTGTCTGAATTAGGATAGGGTCATCGTAACCGAAGCGCCCTATTTTATCTTGATGCAAAGAGAGAATATCACCACCTCGTAGATGGTGTGTACGGCGAACGTATTCAGCAATTAGGAAACGCAGCTGCACATCAACTAAGAACTGGCGCGTTATCGCGTCCATTGATCCATTTGTTTCTGCACGAAAAGCTTGTATCTCACCATAACGCGTCGCGCCACTGCCATCTTCTACCCACGCCTTCCATTCAGGGGATTGCAGAATAGTGACTTTTTCACTATCTGGCACCGTCATTCCTGCATCATGCAGATAGGCCGCTGCTACTAATATATACGCCTCAATACCGGATAACTCCTGCAATACTGGCTTCTGTACGTTACCATTGATAAACAATAGCTTAGACATCTGACTGATAATCTCCTCGCTGTGCTCCACAGTATGCCGCGTATAATGTGGAAACGAAGCAGGAATAAAGCTTAACCAACCGGTCACCGCTTCTTTCAGCTCTTGAGCTTTACCATAATAATGTAAATGCTGCTCCGCGAGGAAGCGCATAAGTGGGGTTTGGCGTACGTCTACTGGCACGGTGGTAATATTGTTTATTTAAGATAAATATTTAGCTACTGTACTAGGAGAAATTTTCATAGCACGAGCAATGGCCTGGTTTGAGATACCAGTGATTTTCAACGTCCGCACTTGCGCTATCACCTGTGCATCTTTGGCTGGTGCTCCAATCATCTTGCCCTTCTCTCTGGCCCTGGCCATACCGGATTTCGTTCTTTCGCTTAGGCGCACCCGTTCCTGCTTGGCAATCGTGGCTAGCACGCTGATGATGGCATCCTTGAAAATACCAGTCGAGTCCATGTACTGTTCAGTGTAGGATTTATAGCCTACACCGAATGACTCCAGTTCATTCAGGTATTGCAAGGTAGGCAAGGCACCTTCGCGGCTGAAGCGGTCAAGGCTCCAGAACAGCACCATGTCGAAACGGAGCCGGTGGGCCTCCTCGAAAAGCTGCTTGAACTCAGCCCGGTTACCGGTGCCGCCTGACTCCTCCTCAACATATTCCTTCTGAATAGTCCAGCCGTGCACCTCAGCGAAGCGGCGCAGGTCATGTAGCTGGTTATCGGTATTCTGGCCCTTGTCTTTAGTTGATACCCGGGCATAGATGGCTACTCGCATTTCTTTACTCAAAGTGCCTTTATTTTTCTAAAGCTCTCTATAAACCTAAGTGTCTCTTCATACACTTCGATATAGCTCTCGAACAGAGCTTTATTCACCTTTATCGATATAGGGTCCCCTTTACTAGTATAGGGTCATTGCACCAAATGTGCAGTTAGCTTAGTTCCACAGCCGAGGTTTCAAAACACTCTTCGATTCCAGCAACTGAAGGCCCTTTTTGTTTCGACATCAATTTCTACAACCTGGAAAAAGGCGAACTGACAAACTGGGGTAAAATGCTTGTAATCAATACTCTTTAGATGGTTAAAGCCGTAACTGCACGTTTGGTGCAATGACCCTAGTGAAGGATAGGCAACTTCTTGTAATCCATACAAAAGTATAAGAGAAGGGTAAGGTTCAGTGCTGGCACTGATGTAAAACAGCATCTACTAACCGATTTTTACAGCAATCAATTCACTGATTGTAAGCTTAAAATGTTGGTCATACTATCAAGCCTGAGTGAGAATGTAAAATTAGAATGGTGGCGAAATACAACTGTCAGGCTGAGTTAAATAGGGCGATTGCACCAAATGCTCACTTAGCAGTGTATTATAGTTTAACGTATTAATTTTCAATATGTTAAACTATAAATTACGTCAAATGTCTTTCGAGAATCCGCCGAAGTAAAAAGTGGCTTCGGATGCTGGAATCGAAGTCTGTTTTTTTTAGCTCGACCGTTAAAATCGCTAAGTGTGCATTTGGTGCAATCGCCCTACTGAGTTAAAGGCCTTTTAATGGAATCACATATTCTCTTCTTATGAAGCACTTATTACCCGCTGCGTTGGTAGTATTTCTTGTGTTTATTAAGCAGGCTAACGCTCAAACGGCGGGATTAGCTGCTAAACAATCTGTTACTATCAGTTTCGATGAGGCTCGCTCTCGGGTCCTCATGCAAACCAATGACCTAAGCCCCTTTGTGCCGTTGGAACTGAAAGGCACTTGGCCCGACAGCGTATACAAGCTGACCATTCGCTTACTGAATACTAAATCGAACCCTAGTGCAGAAGAATTCAAAAAGAATATCGACGCTGAAAGGCCTTTCAAGTACGGAGACGTTATTGCATTCACACAAGATAAAATTGATGGATTAGTAACGAGAATTGACGTAGATCAACTTGAAGGCTAGCAACGAAAAATACGGCTTAAAGAAGCCCAAGATGCACTCAATCCTGCTATACAAACAAAAAATCAAGCTATTATAGACAGTGCTGATACCGCTGAGAAGATTACTGCCTTGGAAGCTTCAAAAATGGAACTCGACCAGCTGATTAGCCAGGCTAACCAAGAAGTTTTAGTTACCGAAAAATTAGAGGCCAATGCCGCAGGGGCAGATAGTCAAGCTAAAGTATCTCAAAAAAAGGCTGATCGCTCAAAGAGTAATGCTGATCAGAAAAAAGCCGATGCCGATTATGTAAAGGCATCTAAGATGATGGCGATTGCCATTGCCAGCCGCAAGAAAACCGATATAAAACAGAAAAAAGCCGAAGAAGCACAAGCGGAATTCAGCACTGCTAAAAAGGATGTTGAGGTCAAAAGGACAAAAACGAATTTAGAAGTTGCAAATGCCCGCCATAAGCTTGCCTTATTAGAGGCAGAGATATTGGCACTGGAAGCTAATATAAAGAAGGGAGCCAAGCAGAACAGTAAAATTGATGCAGTAGTCTTGCTTAATTCTTTTTACGAGTTGAAGGAATTGATACGAGATACGGATCCCAAAGCCTCTAACGATTTCACTGTCTTATTACCCTCGCTTCAGATCCGGCGCTATTATGGTGTACAAATACTGGCTGAAGGCAAACCTGACCGCAAAAAAGCAGGTAAGCGTCCTAAGTTATTTGCAACTGAAGGTATCACTACTAGCCCTGATAGTCTAGGTCAGGTAGGCCCCGGTCCCTTACCCATCTTGTATTCCGGTAATCTGGAAAGCGTACCTCACGAGCGGTTCATCCCTTACTCAGCGGTTGGCATAGGTTTCCTGGGAATTGCGAACCATTCGGCGTATCCTTTTTTGACCACTTCCATTGGTCTAATGGTTACGACCCGGCCCATTTATACCGGCGTAAAAACGCCATTTATTCACCGTAATGTTAGCTGGGGTGGATTTGGCAACTGGGTGGCAAATCGAGCGTTCTTTTCTGGGGGCATTACTACTGCTAGCCTTACTTACAGAGGGCGGGCTTTGGCTACCTCAACTGTAAAAGGCACTATTGGGACTGGTGTATTTCTGTTACCCGGATTGGGTGTAGCATTTGATTGCTCTTTTGGTGGTACTGTTAATAACAATTCTGTTTTTGATAACCGTACTACTCCCTTTTTCATGTTAGGCGGGTCTATTCGTTTCACTGGTCAAGTGACGGAAATATTTAAAACAAATATCGGCACCAGCTTACCACAAGCTAGTCAATAACCTTGGACTGCGTAATGAGCTATTTTCGATTACTAACTGCTATTGGTCTACTGGTTACCGTCGTAGGCTGCACCAAGCTTGACGACCCTTTTGAGGGCGTAACAACAGATAAGATTTTTACGCTCACACTGGAATCACAACCAGGTGCTTCAGAAGTAATCCTGCCTGCTGATGGCCGCTCTGCTTTAAAATGCACTGTGCAACTTAAAGGTGAAAACACACTTTTCAGTCAGATAGTAGTTACCGCTGCTTCCGATGACATGCTCTTGTCACTCACAGGTTCGGCCGTTGGGGCTACCGGTTCGCTTACTTTGTCCTTCGCAGGTTCTGAGGCACACTTTTATGCCTTAGCTCCCCGCAATTTTCACGAAACTGTGCGGCTCAACGTTAGCAGCGGTAATATACGAGAAGTAGCAATTGTAAAACTTGCAGAAGCTCGGCCTAATCGCATTGACATAACCCCAGCAGTTATGCAAGCTACGCCGGGTACACCATTCTCTTTTGTCACCATGCTCAGTGACACATTGCTGGCCCCAAGAGCAGTATCGGGGTTGCTACCAGTGCAATTCGATTTGCTTTCCACCACAGCTGGCTCACCTCGGTTACCACTTGGTCGCAGTGTCGCTCAAGCTGATGGGACAGCAACAGTCACAACTACTATCATCCTGGCCGATACGGGTACTTACCGATTTAGAGCGCGAACATTAGGGATACATAGCCAGCCTTTCGTTATCCGCTGTCGATAGATGGTAAACTTAACTAGCGTCCTACATACCAGTGTCTCTGCTACACGGATGATGGGAATACTGTCTCGTCCGTCTCGAGATACGGACGATTCGCGGACACTTTCAACTTACTGTTTGTCGCATTGCCAGTAGCGATCATATGACTATTGCATACGATTGAATTTGACCTTTCTTACCCACTGTACGGCCGCTTGTACTTTTGCGTCCTGCATCAAGTCATGGAAGTTGTCCCCGCCGGTAATGAATACATCGGGCAGTAGTTTGGCTTTGTACGCCACCTGGTTGCGGTCCGCATCCTGTAGGCCGGCGATGGTCAGATAGGCAGTACCCTGGATGCGGTAGCTTTCGTTGGCCGTCGTCGCGCCATAGGTGGGCTCCCCAAAGAAACGAGTGGCCGGCCGGCCTTTTAGGCTGATCGCCACGATCTCGCCCGAGCTGGCCGTCATGCCACTGAGTAAGACGGCGATGGGCTTATCCGTTCTCTTAGCCGAACACCGCTGTTGCAGCGTGGTTACCTGCATCGTATCCATATAAAAGTTGCCTTGTCGCAGATACCACTGTTGATCCGCCTTCCCGTCTTTGTCAACAAATCCGCCCAAGTGGCCATCCCCTAACAGGGGCCCAATGCCGGCCAGCATGGGCGCCATCGCCCCGCCATCATTCAGGCGCAGGTCCAGTATCCACGCCCTGACGTTATCAGGGTCGAGGCGGCAAAGCGCGTCTTGCACCATTTTGGCGGCGTCGCGCATCTGCTGCAAGCTCCCCCCTGCGTTGATGCCCGGCAGTTGAACGTACCCAATGCGGTGGGGAAGCATCTTTACGAGCACGCCCGGCTTCTTCGCCAACGCCTCTTTCACGGCCTGATTGGCGTAGGCCGGGCGCGCAGGGCTGCGCCACTTGTACGTTTTGCCTTGATACGTGAGCCACCCGTGGTCATCTTTGAGTTGCTCGAACACAAAGGAATAAACGGGCAGCAGGTCCCGAATCGTTTGGGCACCTTGCACCCGCTGAAACACCGTTTGGCGAAAAGTGGGCCAATCCACGGTCGTGCGCTCCAGGGAATAGGTCTGCAAGAGCTGCAAACTCTGGTTTAAGAAGGCGTACACCGAGTCAGGAAGGGTACCGGCGTTCGTCTGCGCCTGCCCCGCCGCGGGGCTCAACAGCAACAGGAAGAATACATAGCATCGTCTCATGTCTAATGAGATGCTTTGGACAGGGCTAGCGTTGCCTGGTTTTGTTTATGTTCCCAGAAGTTTGGTAGCAACTACATGACTCATGAGAGTACCACGTCGGCAACACCCCGTGCCCTCGCTTATAGGTAACATAGATGATGAATAGCTTAATAACCGACCGTTTCTTGCGCACTTCCGGCAACAGCCAAAACGGCCCAGAAAAGTAGCTTTTCTGGGCCGTTTTCCAACACCCTTTTTTGCGCACCAAGAGCATCCTATGTTTGAGTCGTGAGACGCTTTTAGTAGAACCCAACGAACGGGCGGCCGAGTGGCCGAGCGAACGGCGGGTCGATCAGAACCCAGCAAGCGGGTGACCACCATAGCGACCCTGGTTTTGTTGCTCGTCGTGTTGGCTGTTCCGCTCCTTGCTCGAGGCTGCTTACGCAACGAACACTTATTCCTATACGATTACTAAACACCTCGCTTTCCATCCTGTATGTTCGATCCATCTACCGGGGAGCGGGCCATTGCCACCATCCTCAAGCACGATAATAAGAGCACGAGTTACAAACTGGCACTGCTACGAGCTATCAATGACTTGGTACTGGCGTATCCGGATGTAGCTGCCACAGACCAGGACATTGCCATTCCCCTGCGGCGCATCGCCGAATGCTGGATAGCCTATTACTGGCCCTTCATGGCGGAGGAGTCTCCCCTCTACCAAGGCGCCCGCGCGGAACGAGACGGAGTACTGCGCAATGATGTAAGCTTTCGGCCGGCGCTGACAGCATTGCGGCGGCAGTGGCAGCACACCGTACACCTGACGGTGCTGCCCTCCGATGGTTTTTTCCTCGTGTCAGATATGCGTACCCCCCGCCGACGGGCTACCTACGACCCCGATCTACAAAGGGCCTTTGATGCAGCTGTTACGGCTATTGCTACCGCGGTACAGATGCCGATCCGGTATGCCGGACCAGGGCAATGGACGATTTTTGGCAAGCCGATGCGATGGGACCAGTTACCCGCTGCCGTACGCGCCCTGCCCGGTACCCAGCCGCAGGAAGTATGTGTGGTCGTAAATGCCGGGTTGTGGCGCGCCTTCCACCGGCTTTCCCTCTACATTGAGGCGTTGAGCATTCACGAATGGTGCCTGTTTACCGAAGGCGTGCCCCAGCGTGCGGGTAGTACCGTCACCCGCGGACAGGTATACAGCCTGCTGACAGCCCGACCCGACAACCGCCGTCCCCTGAGCTGGGAGCGCAATCAGGTCGACCTGCTCCTATTGGAACACATTCCCTTTACCTGCCCCTGGACGCGTAAACTGATTCGCCAGCCTGACGAGTACGACCTGGACCATTTACTACCGCTCGCCGTGTACCCAGTCAACGAGCTGTGGAACCTGCTCCCAGTGGACCGGGAGTTCAACCAGCGCATCAAACGGGATCGGGTCCCCTCCACGCAGCGTTTGCAAGAAGCGGAACCCTGGCTGGCCGCAGCCTATACCGGGTACAGTTCCTCCCCCCAACTGCGCTCGGCCGTGGAAGAGGATGCCGCCCTGCGCTTCGCAACCGTTCGGGGCCACAGCGATTTTGCTCCGGCCTTGGCCCGCCACGCGGTGGCGTTTATTGAGGGGATGGCCGCTGCCCGCTACGTGGTGCGTTTTTGAAAGCGTACTTTTACCGAGCGGCTTTCTGCTGGTTTTTTGTGTGCCGGTTCTTTCACCTGTCGGCTCCTCGTTCTCCTTTCCTGCATGCGTTACTATATCTATTGCGATGAATCGGTCCTGCGGGGCAAACTCTTCTCCGATTTCTATGGCGGCGTATTAGTCGAAAGTCACCTGTTTGGCACCTTAGAACCCCTCCTGCGCGAGAAGTACCAGCAATTGGGGCTTACGGGCGAAGTGAAGTGGACCAAAACGAATCAGTTTTTACTGGCTGCCTATCAGGAGTTGATGGACTTCTTCTTCGAGTATGTGGCCCTGGGCGTGATTAAGGTGCGCATTATGTTCACGCAGAACCTGTGGCAGCACGATTCCTCCTTGAGTGAGTACCAGCGTGACCATCACTATCATCTGCTCTACTACCAATTTCTCAAGCACGCGTTCGGGCTACAGTACCTGCCTGCTCCCGCCGGTGGCTACAATGATCTCGAACTGTTCTTTGACAAGCTACCGGATAAAGAGCAGAAAAACGACTTGTTCAAAAGCTATCTGCACCGGCTGCCGCAGCAACCCGAGTTCCAGGCCGCGCGCCTTCGCATTGCCCCGGATGCCATTGGCGAAGTGGATTCGGCCCGCCATCCCCTGTTGCAGTGCCTGGATGTCGTGCTGGGCGCCATGGCCTTTCGCCTCAATAAGCAACACCTAGAGAAACCGGCGGGCCAACGGGTACGCGGGAAGCGCACGATGGCGAAAGAAAAACTCTACCAGCATATTTATCGACGGATTGCCGTCATCTATCCCCGCTTTAACATTGGGGCCAGCACGGGCCGCCCCTTCCCGCAGGCCACCTGGGCAAATGCGTATCGCCACTGGAACTTCAACAACCGCCGGCCCCATGATTTAGGCATACAACCGGAGGATGCGGCGGAAAACGAATAAGCCCCCGCATCACCTACCTAAATCTCTCGCGTGCAACGCAAGGCTTCGGTGAATGCAGAGGCTTGTTTTCGGGGGAAGTCTTGCTGCTTCCACACAAATATACAAACGCTACGGGATGTACAAAGGTTTCGTACGGGGCGCAGCGTGGTAGGCAGGAAAATAACGCCATTGCCCGTTGCTCCGCAGTGACTGAAAAGGCTTGCCGTAGGAGGTCGGCTACGCGGTCACGTGCTGCGCCTCCCAGTCCAGCAACCATTTTTTTCGCCATACTCCCCCGCCGTAGCCCGCTACGCCCCCATCCGCCCCCACAACCCGATGGCAGGGAATCAGGATGGCAATCCGATTCAGGCCATTGGCGGTAGCCACGGCCCGCTGCGCCCCCGGGCGCTGGAGGGCGGCCGCCTGCTGCTGGTAGGAACGGGTCACACCGTACGGAATGGCGCGTAGCGCCTGCCAAACCGCTTGCTGAAACACGGTACCGGGCGTGACCAGCGGGACGGAGAACGTGCAGCGCTCCCCCCGAAAATATTCGTTGAGCTGCTGCTCCAGCCCGGCAAAGTGTGGATTAGTGCCGGGTACGAGAGCCGCGTTTACGCGCTGGGCCAAGTCTTGCAACTCCGTTGCCAGCATTCTTCGGTCCGTAAACTCCAACAGGCAAATTCCCTGCGCGACGCCACCGGCCAGCATCGGGCCTAAGGGCGTTTCCAGTCTCATCAGGTCAATGACCTGCTGCTGCCGACTGTTGGAAGGCGCGACGCCAAAAACGGCTTTGAAAGAATCCTGAAAGCCGCTGAGCGATTCGTAGCCCGCCTCGAAGGCGGTCGCGGTCACCGAGTCGCCGCGTTGAATGCGTTTGAAGGCCGCGTTCAAGCGCACCAGCCGTTGGTAGGTGTGAAACGTGAGGCCGTGATTTTTCAGAAACCACCGGCGCAGGGTGGCGGGCTCCACGCCGTTGGCCCGCAACTGGCCATCGGTAAGCTTCGTCGACGGGTCAGCGTGCAAAGCCCGCAACAGGTTCTGGATATAGGCGGGCGTTTCGCCCCGTTTCTCCAGCGGATTGCACACTTTGCACGCCCGGTACCCGTGCAACAGCGCGTCCTTGGTGCCGGCGAAGAACTCCACGTTTTCGGGCTTGGGCTTGCGCGCCGTACAGGTAGGGCGGCAAAAAATACCCGTGGTTTTAACGGCGGCAATGAACGTGCCTTCGTAGGCCTCGTTTTTGTCCACCAGCGCCTGGTAGTATTCGCGGGTGGTGGCGTCGGCGTCGGCCCTCATCGAAACAAGGCGTTAAAATTCTGTTCCTGCCGAATGCAGGCGCCCACCTGTTCCTGTTGGTGCGCCAGGAACTCAAACAGGTAGTTGCCCATGCTAACCCGTTTGACCCCCACCTGGGCCAGCATCGCCAGCGCGGGCAGATCCGGCGTGCACATTACGTTCACGGGTAACCGGGTGTGTTGGCACACGGCCTGTATCGCCGACAGCTCCGTGAGGCCCGGAATAAATAGCCCGTCGGCACCGGCCGCTTCGTACACCTGCAGCCGGTGCTGGGTCTGCGGCAAGGCATCGGCGAGCCCCAACAAGTACGTATCGGTCCGCACGTTCAGGAAAACAGGCAGCTCGTGGACCAGGCAAAAGGTTTTGATCTGCTCCACGGTGCGGGCAAACTCTGCTGCGTCCACCAGGTGCCGGCCGTCGCGTACCAGCGAGTCTTCCAGGTTAATCCCAACGACTCCGACGGCATGCAAGTGCGCGATGTGCTCGCAGATGGTGGCCGGGTTGCGGCTGTAGCCCGCTTCGAGGTCCACGGTCAGGGGCAGGGTCGTGGCGGAGGCGATGCGTTTGACAATCCCCAGTAAGTCCGCAAACGGCAGCTGTTCGCCATCGGCGTAGCCCAGCATGCTGGCAATGGCTGCACTGGAAGTACCGACGGCGGCAAAGCCGTTTGTCTGACAGATAGCCGCGCTGCGTGCATCCCACACGTTGGGCAACAACAGGGGCTCGGGCAGGTGATGCAGGTGGTGAAAATAAGCGTGCTTGGTGGAATCCATCATCTTTTTTTGCCCGAAGGTAGCGGCGCCCTGCCGGGGCCCGCAACCGAAAAATGAACACCTATTTTATTCTCTCTTCAGAGCAATTGGTGTACTTGGGCGATTCCGTGGATCACCACGCGCTGCTGTTGGCCCACCCGGAATGGGCTACTGAATATGCGGCGGACTTTAGACTGGCGGGGCAAACGGGCGCTAAGCGACTTGGCCACGCAGCACCAGCGGACGTTCGCCTACCACTTGCCCTGGCCGGGGCTAGGCTACATCCGGCGCTTGGCAGCCGGCTGCGAATGGGTGGCGGAGGCGTACGCTACGCCTCCGTAAGGGCATTTGTCACTTGGCGGCGGCGCGTCCCTACGGGATGACGCGCCGCCGGCGCAAATCCGCAAAGATGTCCCGGAACATGGCTTCGGTATCGATAAACTCGTGGAAGCCGAACCGACGGGCTTTGGAGCCGTCGGCAAACAAGTCGTAGTCCCAGGAAAAGACGAAGTCGCCGAAGGCCCAGCACGACACGTCCTGGTAAGAATGCGGCGCTAAGTCATATTTTGCCACCATCTGGTTCCACAGGGGCTCTTTATCCGCCATTACTATACTCAGCGGCAAGGGCAGTGGCGGGGCCACGTCCAACTCGAAAAAGCGGGCTATTGTAGGCCACAACTCATTCCAACGAAACAGGTCCCCGTTGTTGATGTTAAAGGCCTGGTTTGCGCAGCGCGGGTCCGTCGCCGCCCACACGGTCGCGCGGGCCAGGAGCCCGGCATCGGTCATTTCTAACAGCTTGTCATAGGCGCCCGGCCTACCCGGAAATCGCAGGGGCAAGCCGAGTTCTTTGGAGATGGAGGCGTAAACGGCAATGCCCAGGGCCAGATTCATGGGGTTGCCCAGGGCGAAACCGCCCACCACGGACGGACGGATGGCCGACCAACTCCAGGCCTTGCCCACTTGTCGCTGCGCCAGGAAACGCTGCTGATCCACGTTGAATTCGGGCGGCATATGATCGGCATCCGTCTCCCGGGCGGGGGTCTTGAAGGGTCCCAGATGGGCGCCGTACACCTTGTAGCCCTGCATGAGACTGATGTGTTGCAGCCCCGGGGCTACCGGTTCAAGAGTCTCGACGACGTGGGTTAACATGGCCAGATTGGGGGGCACTAACTCGGCCCAGGTGGGGCGGTCCTGGTACGCCGCGTAAAAGACGTGGGTGACGTGCGTAAGCCCGCTGAGTTTTGCCGCGCAGTCGCTCGCATCCAACAAGTCGACGGCAATATGGCGGAGGCGGGGTCCGGGCTCACCGCGCCGGCGGGAGAGGCCAATCACCTCCCAGTCCGGAAGGGAGGTCAGGTGCTCGACGAGGTGGCGGCCAATGACGCCCTGAGCCCCGACGACGAGGGCCACTTTCGGGGAAAGGTTTGTGGAATGCATACGGAATGGGTGAGCGTGATAAACCAGGTGAGAAACCCGGGCGAAGGCCTGCCTGCGCCCAGCAGCCTGGTGGGCACAAAAGTGGGGAAGCGCCGCAGCCCCTACCTTGTAGAACTTTCAGATAACTCGGTAGAAAATGAAGCTGGCGGTATTCTCGCAGGTCTGTCCCTTTTTTGTGCGCGTGTTCGAGGCCGACACCTGGGTATATCCCCTCCACCGCCATACCCACTATGAGTTGATCTACATCCTGCGGGGGGAAGGCGTGCACCATCTCAACGAGCAGCAGTACCCCTACCAGGCCAACACGGTATTTCTGTGTACGCCGCGCGATGCGCACCGCTTTACCATTCACCGCTCTACCCAGTTCTGCCTGATCAAGCTGAATCTGAGTTTTCTGCTGCAAGCCAACGAGACGTTTGCTGCCCTGCAGCCGCTACTGGAAGTCGATGCCCCGCCGGCCCCCTTTGCGTTTGACGCCCCCACCCAGGCGTACCTGCGCAGCCAGATCGAATTCTGCGTGCGCGAATTCAGCCAGCGCCCGTTTCTGTATGCGCAGACCATTCAGGCCAGTGTGCTCAGCGTGCTGGTCGTCCTGGCCCGTGAACGGCTGTGTCAGCAACAGCCATTGCCCCCCCGCTCGAAGACCGCCGCGGATTTGGTACCATCCATCATGCACTACGTGCACGCGCACCTGCGCGAACCGGCCACGCTCACGGCCGAAGGGCTGGCCGCCCACTTTTCCCTGAGCCCGCGCTACATTGGCCAGTACTTTCGCCGGCAGACGGGACAAGGCCTGAAAGAGTTTGTCCAGAAAAGCCGCATCCGCGCTATTCAACTGCACCTGGAGTTCAGTGACCAAACCGTCTCGGAATTGGCCTATGCCTATGGGTATTCGGATGAGAGTCACTTGACGAAAGCCTTCCGCACCGTAACCCACCACACCCCCACGCAGTACCGCGCGCAGCTAGGGTAGGTGAGCCGGGAGTAGCAGCCTTAGTGGCCGGACACGTAGCTACGGTAGCTACGGGGGCCAGATGGCACTCGCGGCAACGCATTGCCTGGCAGAGACCTGAGCAATCTTCTCATTATACCACTCGTTTCCTATTACTGCCAGAATGAAGTTTTCCATTGTCCTTTTGTTGCTGATAGCTACTGTTACCGCCGAACCCCGTGCCCAAACCCAAAGCGCTGAAACAGGTACCCTGGTGTATCAGTCCGCTGGCTTACGCATCGTGCAAGTCGCGCCGAACACATTTGTGCATACCTCCTTCTTGAGCACCGAGAGTTTCGGCCAGGTTGCCTGCAACGGCCTCATCGTACAAAGTGGCCACGAAGCCGTCGTCTTTGACACGCCCACCCATGAGCAGGAGTCGAAGGAGCTACTGGCGTGGATCCAGCAAAACCGGCACTGTACCATAAAAGCAGTAATCCCCACGCATTTTCACGAGGACTGCCTCGGTGGGTTGCAGGAGTTTGCACGCCATCAGATACCTTCCTATGCCCACGAGAAAACGATTGCCTATGCCAAGCAGCACGGAGCCGCTGTTCCACAGCACGGCTTTACTAAGCGCCTGACGTTACGCATCGGTTCTGCCAAAGTATCTGCCGCCTTCTGGGGAGAAGGCCATACGAAAGACAACATCGTGGGCTATTTCCCAACGGACGAGGTCCTGTTTGGCGGGTGCCTGGTTAAGGAACTACAGGCGGCCAAAGGCAACCTCGCCGATGCGAATACGGCGGCTTGGCCGGCAACGGTGCAAAGAGTCCGGCAAGCGTATCCGCAGGTAAAGGTTGTTGTTCCGGGGCATGGCCAAGTCGGGGACCAAAGCCTGCTCGACTACACGATTCAGTTGTTTCAGCAACCCTAGCTTCTGGCTTCTGGAAGGTAGAGCGCCGCCACAACGTTGCCCCGGCACGGATACAACCAAGCGGCTCGTGTTTCAGGCAGTCTGGGAACAGCACCTCATCTACGCGCATTGGGCTGACAGCAAGTAGGCTAACAAGGTAGCCCTTTTGGATTTCGGGCTACTTCCACGCTACCTATTTCGGCACAACTGGAGCCTGGTGCCTAATGACTGGGTCGCCGTCAGCGTGCTACGGCTTTCTGCAGATAGACATAATATTTTGACTTTCAATTCGTTATCGTATGACATGCCATTTAGTCGGCCTAGTCTTACGGCTTTTTGTGCCTATGACTCAGGAACGATACGTCCCGTTGCTGTGCGTCTAACGCAATGCACACCCGCTACGGTCTTGTCTTCTCCAGGCAACTGTAAAGAGCCTTTTCGCATCTACCCGCTCGTGCGGCTTTCCTCTACAAAGTCCTCACTTCCCTTATCCGAAAATTCTAGTGATCAGATTCGTTCAGCTACCGGCTTGCGGCTACCTAACCAGCTGGCACCTGACATAGCCTGTCGCACCGCTGCCCCCTCCCTTATGCTATGAAACACCTTTTCCTGGTCCTGCTCCTGCTCGGTGACCTACTCCTAGGCTGGCCCGCTTCGGCCCAAACCAAGCCTGCCGATCTGCTCCTGATCGGCACCTTCCACTTCCATAACCCCGGGGCTGATGTGGCCAAGATGGCCGACTTCGACGTGTTGGCCCCCCAACCCCAGGCGGATTTGGAAGCGATGAGCGCTCAACTGGCGGTGTTCGGCCCCCAAAAAGTATTCGTGGAATGGCCCCACGCTGAGCAGCAAGAGCTGGACGAGCTGTACCAGCAGTACCGCAGTGGCCGGTATGAGGCCTATATCCGGGGCAAGTATACCAAGCCCAGCCAGCTCAACTTCTATCTGCGCAACGAGATTATCCAGTTGGGTTTCCGAGCCGCTCGCAAGGCGAACCTTGCCCGCGTGTATGCCCTCGATTACAACCAGACCGATTTCCCCTATGACAGCGTGCAGCACGCCATGCAGGCGGCTGGCCAGACAGCCTTGCAACAACGCCTGGCCGACGTCATCAAAGGTTTCGAAACGGATTTCAACCGCAAAGCCCAGACGCTTACGCTCCGCCAGCTGCTGCTCGATTTCAACACGCCCCAGAGCCTGACGGCCAACAAGGGCATGTATCTGAATCTGTTCAACCGCGCCGGCGCGTCCGCTGATTTCGCCGGCCCCTACCTGGTCTCGGAGTGGTACCGGCGCAACCTGTACATGTATTCTATTCTGCAGAAAACCGTGGAGCCCACCGACGACCGGGTCCTGGTCCTGGTAGGCGCGGGCCACGCCGCCATGCTGCGTGACTTCGTGCCCTACGACCAACGCTTCCGCCTCCGGCCGCTGCGCGACGTGCTGAAGTAGTCGGGCCTTTACCGCCCTGCAAGCCGGGGGAGCAGCAACTACCTCACCTAGTAGCCGTGGCCGTGAGTCAATTGAGGTTTGAGTTGCCGGGGGGATGGTCCCGCTTTCGGCGGGGCGGTAGCAGCTGTCCGGTTTGGCTAATGGCTACTCCTAGCGGGCCCTAGCCCCCATTACTCCGTACCTTACGCGGGTTGTCTCGTCCGTCCCAGAAAACGGAGGTTTTCGCAAGACGCCCGCCTCAGTTGCTTCACACCCCAAAAGCTACCCCCCATTGTCTCATTGCTTGTTCTCACCAATCAACGACTCGATATCTTCTCTCTCGTTGACTTTCTGCGATACAGGTCTATGATTTTTGGTGATGCCCGCGCGAGCACCGCAGACTAGCAGCCTTAGTAACAGACCGATGCATGATAGGTCTAAGTAGCACTTTAGATAGTGTTCATTTAAATAAGCCACCAAAACTTTGGGCGGTGGGAAGAATGAGCTTATTTACAAAATTTGTTGATTTATATGCCATATTTTGTTGTGTAAAAGTCAACAACATACGGTAAAAATCCGTATATTTATTTATGTAAATAACTAATAGACAGAATTATAACCATAGATTCGTCATGAAAAAGCAAACACCCCTCTCGACGTCCTCCATTACGCGGCCTGATGTTTACCAACTTGTCACCGACCGCTTGTTGGCTGCATTAGAAGCAGGAGTTATTCCGTGGCGCAAGCCGTGGAACAATCAATATGGGTTGCCACGCAATTACGTCAGCAATCGGGCCTATAGTGGAATTAATGCTTTTTTACTTCACATAGCAAGCAACGGCCTACCCTTTTTTGTGACATTTCGTCAAGCCCGCGAGTTAGGAGGATACATTCGCAAGGGAGCGACGGGGCTACCAGTCATCTACTATCATACACTCGTCAAAGATGAGGTGGTCTAGCTAGGCCGCACAGAGTTGGGACGCAGTTTGAAAGTTGGTTTCGAAGTGATTGGGGGCGAGGTAGCCGAGGGCCGAATGGCGGCGCTCAGCGTTGTAATAAGCGATGTAGTGACTGATTTCCAGCCGAGCTTCGCTCAAGTTGCGGAAGCTGCCGCCGTCGAGTAATTCGGTTTTGAGCCGACTCCAAAAGGATTCGGCGTGGGCGTTATCGTAGCAGTTGCCGCGCCGGCTCATACTCTGCACTGCCTCATGACGGGCTACCAAGGCCTTGAAGTTGGTGGCCGCGTACTGGCTACCCTGGTCGGAATGGATGACCAATCCAGCCGCGGGCTGGCGCACGGCCAAGGCGCGACGCAGGGCCTCGCTGACCAGGTCTTCGGGCATGGACGCGCGCACGTCCCAGCCCACAATTTTGCGCGAGTAGCGGTCCAGCCAGGTGGCCAGGTAGAGCCAACCGCCACCCTGTTTGGGCAAATAGGTGATATCACCCACCCATATCTGGTTGGGCGCCGTGGGCGCGGGCTGGCCCAGTAACCGGTTGGGCGCGGCGCGTACGCTGGGGTCGGAATCGGTGGTGCGCGGCACGAACGAGCGGGGCTGCTGGGCCCGCAGGCCGTGCGCTTTCAGCACGCGCCGGATGCGCCAGCGGCCTACCCGATGGCCTTGCGCGTGCAGTTCGGCCCGCAAGCGCCGGGTGCCGTAGCGCGCCGAATGCCAGTTAAACTCCTGGCGCACGGCTACTTGCCAAGCCGGTTCTGGCGCCGGCCTTTGTCGTCGCTGCCACGCATAGTACGCGCTCGGGGCCACGCGCAGCACCTGGCAAAGCTGACGCACGGGCACGTGCGAGCGGCGCTGGGCGATATACTGATAAGTACTCACCGGGCTGGCTGGCTGAAGATGACCAAGGCTTTTTTTAAAATGTCCAGTTCTTGCTCGGCCCGCTTGAGCTGCGCGCGTAGCTGGCGCACTTCCGGGTCGCGGGCTACTTCGACGCTGCCTACCTCGGCCACGAGTTGGGCCTGTTGCCAGCGGTAGAGCAGCTTGGGGCTGATGCCCAACTGCTGCGCGGCAGCCTGCGTGCTACGGCTCTCCGAAGCTAGACGTAGGGCCTCCGCTTTGAAGGCATCGTCGTATTTGCGCCGTTTATCCGGCGTCTTCTTGCTCTTTTCTGCGCTCATGACTCAGGAAATATACGTCCTGTTTCTGTGCGCCTAACTTAGACCACCTCAAAGAAGACCCCGCGACAGGTGAGCAGCAACGTCTCCCTTTTATTAAGCACTATATAGTATTCAGTATTGAGGACGTAGAAGGCGTAAGCATTGTTCTTCCGCCAGCAGTTACCACTGCTACTCAGCTTGCCCCCTTGACAGCTGGTGAAGCCATTGTGAGTGGCTGGGCCGACCGGCCCCTTCTATGCGTGGGTGCCCGCAATGCCAGCTACAGCCCATTACTGGATTGCGTGCGCTTGCCACTACTGAGACATTTCCATAGTGCAGAAGAATACTATGCAACACTATTTCACGAACTGACGCACGCCACCGGGCACCCCAAGCGCTTACATCGACCTGATTTGGAGGAAGCACTCCGCCCTAATGGTCAAGCAGGTTATGCACGGGAAGAACTAACAGCAGAAATGGGGGCAGCTTTTCTCTGCGCACATGCCGGCTTTGACCCGGCCCGCACACTAGATAATTCTGCGGCATATATACAGTTCTGGCTCGGCCAGCTACGGGGAGACAAAAAATTAGTGGTGCAGGCAGCTAGCCGTGCACAGCGGGCCGCTGAGGTGATTCTAGGTATTCTGCCGAGTGAGCCGGTTCTCGCTGAAGCCACCAGCGGACACGCTGCTGCGGCGTAGAGCTATAGGAACCAGACCAGAATGTCTTTTGAAAGCAGTATCCTGTTGAGCTACAATCTATAAGCTTCATTTTTTTCACTCTGGACAAAGGATTTATTGTTCCTAGCTCTTATCTTTCAAAGGCTATCCGGTTTTGTGGGGAAGACTTAGATTTCCTTTAATTTTTGAGCTTAACGACCTGCTTTACTTCCTTACTGGAATAGTGGTAGTGTACCCAATTGACACATTTTCGAATCAAGACTCCGTAAGCTATTAATCCGACTTTGTTTTTGGCAAAACATCTTCGCTTTTAGGCAACGTCTGTTCTTTCCGCACCTCCTACTGCCTATTTTATTGCAACCACGAAAAATGAGTGTTCACTTCATTGCTTCTTGGTCTTATGTTATCTACTCCTCCATTTTCGGTTCCCTCTGCCGTAGTGGGACAACCCTATGCGTGCGCGAACGATGACCCAGGGAAAGAACGCGCCCAGGCAGTATTTACCAAAGGTTTCTTTAGTTTCCTCTATTACTTTCCAGCGCCGACTCCTGATGACAAAGCGCTCTTCTCCTGTGCCCCGTTATACTATGGAACCGTTATCCTCGGCACCGGCTTGCCCTTTGTAGCCTGCGAATTCGCTGGCACCGGCTGGGCCTTTGAAAGCGGACTGAATCTGCTGGATATGACCGAAGCGGAAGCTGCCCGGTGGTTGAGAACCAAGTCGGGTATCGTGCTGGAACTGATTCTGCTTGAAGCTACAACCAACACCGTAATAGCGGTACGGACGATTCGTCCCCATCCGGCTTTTGTGAGCCGCCTTCGCCGCAGCTTGGCACAACAGCGGCCCAGTTTTTCGACGAGCTCAACGGTTTTAGCAGCACAGACCACCGCTCTGCTTCACCGTCGCTCCTGCCCTGGCCGCTTATTGGATGAAACTACTGCCTACCGCTCTGCTGTCACGCAAGATGAAGCGGCCTGCGTTGAGCATTTATTAATTCATTAATTTTTGATTTTATTAACTCATTAATTTTATAATTCAATTTATACTCCGTAAGTGAATAGCTAACCATTCGTCTTCTCTTTCACGAACTGCTCAGGCTATCTAATTACAACGATTGTTACGTAGGAAGTATGATCCTTCATCCTACTCGTTTGCCTTTCGATGTCTACCTCCTATAGTTCTTCCACACAGTTGAAAGTGGCCGTAAATCAACCTAAACCTGTGCAGCATGAACAAGCTCAAGCTTTAGATACGCACCTTTACTATACTCCTACTGCAACTCAGGTTCACACACTTAGCGAATTACTGGATGCTACGAAGCTAACTGTACGGGAACTGACAGCAGCCTGGAGGCTTGATTATCGCTCCATTCAAAAGCGGCGAAAACACCCAGAATTAGTAACCGTGGTGCAGGTATACCGCTTAGCTCCTATTGTCAACTTAGCACCTGAAGTCCTTTTCGAACTCATTCGAAGAGAACTGGTTGCGAAGGGAGAGCTACCCGAAACGGAATAGGTGGGCTCTCCCCTCTTCTAAAACCATTCTCTGTGGCTTAGCCTTCTAAAAGAATGCATACCGTGTTTACTAAGTGTTGCAACGAGAGAAAGAGATGAACACAGATTAGAGAGCTACTTAAGCCTGTATATCTAAAGAATGCTGCCTACAAGCCCCTCCCCTACCCTATCGTTGCATGTACAAGGGACAAGTAGGTAGCTATTCCTAGTAGCTGTATTACCATCTATTCCGCAGCAGGTAGCACCCCCTGTTTGCGCAGGTGCTTGATATAAAATCGAAGTGCCTCTTCCGTGAAACTCCGGTGGGACCGTTTTTCTCCTTGTCGCCGGAGCGTAACTAAGTGCTCTGCTACTTCTAGATTGAGGTTGGCGCCAATGTACACAGCAACCCGCTCGGTTTCCCCTTCCGCCGTATGCACCGGTGGCCGGCCACGTCGCGCCGGCGCTGTGGCGGGCTTTTCAGCGGCTGGCTTGCGCTTGTTAACAGGGGACAATGGAGCAGGTAATGAAGGTAGAGTCGGGTCAGCTGCGTCTTCTGCTACCGGTACATTAGCCAGAGCAGTTTCCTCGGCGGGCGGATTAGGCATTTGACTGCGAGCTGAGGCGGCAATGTCTGGATCAGTTGATTCCAGAGTTGCTAAGGCTTCGGCAGGTGTAAGGCGGGGTCGCCGAGGGCTTTGGGCTGCTTTAGATGGAGGTAATTTCATGGCTGTTAGGAGAAGTTATGCGGCAGATTCGGCCTTGAGTCCTGTGCGCGCAATTAATTCATCACATAAGGTGCGTAATTCATTTGCGGCCGTTTTTTCGCCCCCGCGCCAACGTAAGAAAGAAGGCTCCAAGTGACTGTATAAGGTGGAGGCACGCTTAAAAATGGCTCGTTCACTCAAGGAAGCATTCAGACGCGGTATCTGATACTCCTCAATCATTTTATCCAACTCCTCCTCTTCCTTCGCACGGGTACGTTTGTTGGCCACCCCGTAGAACTCAAAAGGGAGATTTCGCTCCTCGTAGCGTTGCTTGATGCCCGCCAGTACATGCAGGAAGGAAATGGTGCTTTGTCGTTCCCCTAAATCAGACAACAATGGCACTAGGATAATATCGCAACCAGATAGTACTTCAATCATAGTGGTATTATCGGCCCGACCCGCCATATCCACAAATGCGACATCATACTCTCCCTCGACGCTATCCAAGTAATCGAATACTTTAGCCATTGGCTGATAGACGATGGGATATGGGAAGTCCGCTTCCGGATTAGCTGTTCGCAACTCGTCTAACCACGGTTGATCCTGCTCAGTACGACGGTCACTGATGGTCTTTTGTGAGTCGGCCTCTACTACCAACACGCGCAGGTCATAGGTAACGGCCAAGGCAGATGCAAGCAGCATAGTAAGTGCTGATTTACCGGCACCTCCTTTCTGGGTGGCTACACTGATGATTTTTCCCATAGTTCAAGAAATAGATAAGGTGTTCTTAGCAAATATAATTATTGAATTCAAAAAATCATGAATTTTTTATTTTAAAAATTCATATGTCTTGTGTTTAATAAATTCATTACATATTTAATTATGTAACTAATGAATTCAATAATTAATGAAATATAGATTTATTGCATTTTTGATTTTATGAGTTACTAAGTTCATTAAACGCCTGCACTCTTTCCATTACCTGATTATTGAATTCATTAATTAGGTAATGGAAAGAGTGCAGTACACTCCTACTGAGTTCAATAATTAATGAACTCAGTAATTCATTTAAATTGCATTAACAGATCATTATAGACACTATCAAACTACTTGTCAGTTGAGAAAAGTAATTGATACACATTACCTTGAGAGCAATAGCATCGACTAGATAACCTGATAAGTTCTTACTCTTGTTGAGAGGCAGTTAGGAATAGAATATTATCTGATAGTTGATTTAGCAAGAAGACCACAGCATAATTCAATATAACTATTTGATTATAAGCAACTTAATTAATATATAACAGATAATTTGGATAATCATTGATGCAACTACTTGACTTTCAATAGTTTTTTGGATAAATTCTCCTACTAAAATCAACATGGAAAATGGCAGGGGAAGATCAGCGGATGAATGTTAAGTTGCCGGCAAGTACACATGCAGTAGCAGCTAAAGAAGCCCTACGATGGAAGCTTTCAATCCAAGATTATACAGATGCAGCGGTTCGATATTTTGCTACTCGCAAGCTGAACCCGAAGGATACTGTAGCGCGTGAAGGAGAGCTTATTATGGGGCAGGTACACCAAGTAGGAGAGCGGGTATTCCGCTACTTGAAGGAGCAAGAGCGTGGAATTCATGCAGAGGCTTTATCAGAACTGGTGAGGGCGCGAATAACGCAGGAGCGTACGCTCCAGATGCTGACAGCAGTAGTTGGCAGGCTGAATAACTGGTCCCCAACAGACATCCATGAGCTACTAATGACGGCTCAGAAAGAGATAGATGCTATGGTCAACTTGGTGTTGACAGACCTGCAAAAGGTAGCACCAAATGCGGGAAAACGGCCTACCAAAACACCGGCTAAAATGCCTGAATAAGGACTCGCGTAATGCTATGTATTGTAAGATTATCGACCCACGCACGCATGGGAAGCAGACTTATCAGAACACCGGCAGCGTGGTGCGCACGGTAAACTATCTGATTAAAGAAGCCAAAAAAGATCGGCGTGAAGCGCAGTTTTTCACGGCTACCCAAGATGGGGTAGGGGCAGAGGAGATAAAGCAAGCCATAGATTGTAACATCAAAGGGCTGCGGAGGGAGCAAGCCAAGTTCTACTCCATAGTTGTCAGTCCGAATGCCAGAGAACTAGCCGTCATTGGCGATGACTCGGAGAAGCTGAAAGCATATACACGTGCAAGAATGGAGCACTACGCTCAGAACTTTGCACTACCCGGAGGAAAGAGATTACAGAGTACTGATTTAGTTTGGGGAGCTGTCCTACATCAGGAACGGACATACCGAGGGACAGATCAGGCTGTACTAGATGGCAGAGCTAAAGTAGGCGAGAGACGGGAAGGCTTGCAAACACATGTGCACATCATCGTGTCGGCCCGCGATGCCACTCAGAAGATTACAGTAAATCCGCAGGGGCCAAAAAAGCGTTTCGATATGATTGAGTGGCAGAACAGTGGGCCGTCCCACTTCGCTCAACAGTTTGGACCACCAGACTTAGCAGGCCAACTACGCACCTTCGGTTTTTCTACTGTTAACGAGCTACAGAACGGCGTAAAGGAAGCCATTGTACGAGCGCAGCAACGCCGCCAACGGGAGCACTCAGAAAGCTCGGCAGGTGAACAGCGACGCAGCCAACACATTGCCGATAGGGTAGGAGGGATGAATCAACGACTGGAGCCTGAGCAGCAGCTTGCGACTGACCGTATCTTACAGATTGGACAGCAGAGAGGCTATGACAAAACGTTTTACAACCGCTTAGCCCGGCTTGAACAACGGGTGGAAGCAGGTATCCCGGTTGAGAACGCATACTTTCTGTTGAGCACTGGAAGGGAGCGGGAGGCAACGCCGCCGATCGGACGTGGTATAGGCACCTTACTGCGGAAGGTGGTAAAAAATGAGCAGGACATCAACTTCTACCGAACACAGGATATTGGGGAACTAGGCAGCCGAGACAAGGGAGAAATCGATATTTACTAGAGCTGAATATCCTCTTTCTATAACCAAATCCCATATAAGGTTGGAATAGAAGTAGCTGGTATATGATCCTCTACAGAGTTTGCACTCAATAAAATCAGAAGATATAATCAAATACGGAGAAAGATTATTACTTTATAAAAGTTTGTCCAAAGTATCACTAAATATTTATCTGTATGAGCCAGATACCGACACCCCGGCCACCTGATAAGTTGAGTATTACAGTTATTGCGGCTATTGTTTTGCTACTTACGGCGGGTGGTGAGTACTATTTTCTGACAACACCCCAAGTTGCTATCGGAATACAAGTGGTTGAAGAAAGCAAGGCGCCTGAACCACCTACTGAAGAACATACTGAGTTAATAGGAAGAATTAGTAACCCACCGCAGAATCATATACCAGCTGGATTCTCGGGCATTGAAGAGAAACTGGCGCAGAGGGTGCAGCTGGGCATCCGACGCTTCTTTTCAGCGTTCGGGTTATATGTTCGTCTCGGTATAGTAGGGCTGGCTGTAGCTATGCTGTTCTTACAGAAAGCGAGGGAGGGAAGCGCTACCAACAGGCGAAAACGACCGGACGCCCGGCTTGTGCGGAGAATAAGTTGGGGTGTTTGCGGACTGATTAGTCTGGGTACTTATGTACTGGCCACAATCCAGAACTACAGCATAGATGTTATTGCAGTGCTGTACCCAACTACCGTTATCATCTTGCTACTGAGCAGTGTTGTGGTTGGTAGCCTCCGAGCTGTATTGAAGAGAACTGCTTTTGGATTGGGGAGTGAGCCAAAAGCCCAAAAGACAAAGTATGGGCTTAGCTTTCAGACGCGGGACGGTGGCTGGGTGAATATTCCTAATCCATTCCGGGGAACGTTAGTATTTGGCGGTGCTGGGGCAGGCAAGACATACTCCATTGGTGAGCCAATGGTTGAGCAATTCATTCAGAATGGAATGTGTGGTCTCATCTACGATTTTAAGTTCCCAGTGCTAGCCAGTGCGGCGCAGAAAGCAATTGTAGTGGCCGAGCAGCGGCATAAGAGTAAGAGGAAAAGCTTACTATACCGAATCAACTCATTTCTAGGAAGAGCTCGACCGTTGACAGAAGTAGCTCAGTTTCGGCATCACATCATCAACTTCTCGGATATGGAGCGGACGGAGAAGGTTAATCCTATCCTGCCAGAAAACATGCCCGTCATTTCCTACGCAGCCGATGCAAGCAAAACGATACTGAAGAACTTAAATCCCGGTTCTCACCGGGGAGGCGACGATTTCTTCGAAGCTAGCGCAGGCGCTTACCTGACAGCTATCATCTGGTTTTACCGGCAGAACTTCCCGCAGTTCTGCACACTACCACACGTGGTAGCTACTGCAGTATATTCCAACTACAAACATGTGCTCAGTATGCTCAGCACCGATACGGAATGTGTAGCCCTCATTGCCAGTCTGATCACAGCCGTACAAGAGAAAGCAGGCAAGCAACTGGCTGGGGTAATTGCCACGTTGCAGCTAGCGCTCAGCACCATCAACAGCCCTGAAATCGTGTGGGTGCTGAGTCCGGATGAGGAGAGGGGAGAGGGGTTTTCGCTGAACCTGAATGATCCGAAGGAGCCCAAGCTACTCACCATTGGCAATGATGCTTCCCTTAAAGCCACCTTCTCCCCGCTGGTTGCTCTGATTACCGGGACGGCACTCAAACTAATGAACCAGCAGCATAAGCATCCCAGCTTCGTGTTCCTGGATGAAGCTGCTACCATTATCATTCCGGATCTGGAGACGCTCCCGGCCACAGCCCGTAGCAACGAGGTGGCCATGGTCTACATGACACAGGACAAGTCGCAGATGGTGGATGCGATGGGTACGGATAAAACAGAAGTGTTGGTATCTAATCTAAACAATCAGCTGATTGGCAAGGTAAACTCCATGCCTACCGCAGAGTACGTATCGAAGATGATAGGAAAACAGGACAAAGAAATGGTATCCGTGAGTGCAGGTAAGTCGCAGGGTGGCGCGACGAAGGGGAACCACACTAATCGTAGTCTCAGTCAAAGCGTGAGCTTTCAGGAGCGTAGCATCATTCAGCCTACTGATATGATTTCCTTAGAGCAGGGAGAGTTTGTGGGCCAGACGGTAGAAACCAATCAGCCTTTCTTCCGGGCGACCTTCTTACGCAAAGAGCATCCAGGAAAGCACCCCATTCGACCTTTCGTCCAGTTCTCGCTAGCACTAGAAACAGCGGAGCCAAACAGTGAGAAGAAGTTAGCCGAAGTGTTTGGTCAAGCACAAGACAGCCCTCCTAGTAAGACCGACGAAAAGCCAGCAAACTCGCAGCTTAGTCTGTTAGAACGTCGAAAATTAGCTCGCCAAGAGGCTAAGCGCCCAACTGATCCATCTGTTCAAAAGAGGATTATTGATAAGAATTTCGAGTTGATTCAGGAAGATGTGTATACAGTTATTCACTCCTTTTATAATCGGCTGGGTGCTGCCGAAGCCCCGAATAATTCCTATCAATACTGATGCAGATAATGCACTGTCGCAAGGCGTTTATTGTCGCTTTCTGCTTGCTAATCACGTATAAACTAATATCTTAACAACGAATAATATGCATTCTGACCCTTTCAATTCTAAGTTTGCGGCGAACGAGCAGACACCTGAACAACGGCAACACATTGTGGAACAAGCATTGGCTATTAGCCGAAGCCAGAATAGGGAACCAAGTGCGGCAGCGCATGCACAGTATGCCCGCTACATACAGGGTGAGCTAACTATGGAAGAGGTGTTAGCCGAGATTATGCAAGGCAAGATCTTGCGAGCTGCTAGTGGTTTTGCACAAAGCGGCAGCTAATTCGTGTCCACGGCCTTTCCAAAACACGTTTCTCGCGTCGATTTCAGCTAAGACAGCCTAGTATAGCCTAATGGATGGTTTCCTCGATGAAACAACAGGAGTATTAAAAAATAAGCTAGGCGTTGCCTCCGCTAAAGAATTAGAGCTACACGAAGCCGACTTTTCTGTCCCGCGCATGGCGCAGTTGCTGAGCGGAGCCAAAGAGTTAGCTCCTACATTCGATGCGGCCTACTTTCGGGCCATCCACCAGCATATATTTCAGGATGTGTACCAGTGGGCTGGCCAGACCCGAGCAGCAGGCGCATTCCAAGGGGAAAAACGCACGTTTGCTCACGCGAACGAGAACGAGCTCCAGCCGCGCGTCATGCGCTATGCTCCCTACACGCAGATTGAACAGCGGTTGGATGCTATCGGCGAGCAGTTACAGCGGGAAAATATTCTTCGGGGGCACCCCGCAAAAGACACGTTTGCAGAGCGAGCCGCCTACTATTTTGATCAATTCAACCACACGCACGGCTTTCGGGAAGGTAATGGTCGTACGCTGCAAATAGCTTTTACCCAACTCGGAAAAGAGGCTGGCTACGCTGTGGACTTCAGCAAGGTAGATCCACGCGAACTAAATAAGGCGCGGGATTTAGCAATGCTTCGGCCGGCCGGACCAGACCACCCCGTTCAGAACCTGGCGGCGCTGGCGCAGCTGTTCAAACAGATTACCGAACCGCTATCCGGACCGGCAGCTATTGCCGCACGTGATCCGCAGCAAACCCGGCCTATGCTAGAGCCCTTGCCCATACTAAACATGATGGAGAAGCTGCGCGTGATGCAGGCCAGTTCCTATGAAGTAGGGGCAGGACTACGCGACATAGACAAGGGGGACACTACCCGCGGCACTCAGTTGGTACGACAGGTAAATGACGTGGTCTTTCAACCTTACCGCGTAGCAGAACTGGGCAATCAGATACGAGCGGCGGCACGAGAAGTAGGAACGCACCCCGTGCTAAGACAAGATGCGGAACTGGTGAAGGATACTCAGCGCTTGGCTATTACCGTCATAGCCGTTCAGCACGTCGTTGCGCGCGAAACGTTCGTAGAAAAGGCGGGTATGTTGGCAGAAGGTCTTACGTCACACTGGCCCAGGGAGGCAGAAAACTTGCGCCAGGTGGCAAATGCAGTAGAACATAACGCCCCATTAGGTGCTGAAAATGGCAAGCCTGTGAATGTAGCCCTAGGATTAGCCCTACAATCGACCGAGTTACGGGATGTCGGTAAGGAGCTACACTATGCTGCCAAAGTATTGGTAGAGTTGCAGCAGCATCCGAGCATTGCTCAGCAGCTAGCCGTGCGTGCTCCCGGCAAAGACGTAGGCGGCTTGGAAAGATAAATTAAGCTACGTAAATCGATTGATTAGTAAAGATGATAGCGTAGTCCCATCCCATAGAAGCCTGGCCAACGGTCGATAAGAGCATCCCCAAACAGGACGCTTTTGGTAGCGGTACCGACCAGAGAGAAATGATTCCCTAAGAACACATCCAACTCCGCTCCAGCTTGCGGCCCGACGGTAGCGCGCTGCGGATCTTTGCCACTTTCCTGGCCATTGGTACCGTTTTCACCAGTGCGTTCATAGCGTCCTATAACACCAACTAACAGGTGCAGATAAGCCGTTTCCCCAAGTCGGAACAGTTGCGGTGCAGCTAGGATCGTGAGTCCGTAAGCTGAGTATTCACCCTCAGGCCCCAGTGTGCCACGCTCCCGAGTAGCGCCAAAGCGCAGGGATAAGCCATTGCTTACAAATTGATTATAGCTGACTTCCGCGTACGTTCCTTTTTCAGTTTTACCATAATGCGCGCCTACTGCTCCTATTCCCTTTATGTGGCGTTGGGCCAGCGCAGGTAGCCAAGTACCCACACCAGCCACCAAGAAACTTACTAGTAACAACGTCTTCATCATCTGGCTAGTTTCGGGTGCGTTGTTCGTCTAGCCGAATTAGGGATTGCGCCATCATGTTGTCGGCGTAGGCAGCTGAGGCAATCTGTTTGGCCTGCGACATGTTGGCGGATTCTGCAATCAGTCGGTCAGCTTCCTGGCGGAGCTTCATGGCTTCCACCATATTGTTGTTAGCGGTATTCATGGAAGCAATACGTTCGGCCTCTGTCATAGAATAACGATTGGGATTCTTCAGCGTGGCTTGCAATTCCACACTTTGGGCCGTCATTTCGTCTGCAATTTTGTAGTACTGGAAGGCCGTCTCTATCTTCTTCTTGTTGACACTCTCTTCTAGAGCAATATTAGAGGCAACCTGCTCAGTTCCTGACTTTCTGTACTCATCATAGGTCATACGTTTGGTGCTCGTCACGTCTTGTTTGTCGAACACTTCGAAAACGGTAGCCACATCCTTCTGCTGAGCACTTTCCAACGCTTCCTTCAGGCGCTTGGCACTGCTTAGGCTGGGATAGTAGGCGCTGCTCCGACCTATGCCACTTAAAGCCATACCATACGCATAGAGTTGCGCCGGATTAGATAGCCGCAGGTCCTTGACGCTTGCTACTTTTTTTAAATCTTCCTGAATTTGCTGTTGCAGAGCTAAGCCGCGACTTTGCAGATCTTTGATGTCGCCGCTGATATCGCGGATTTTACCAGAGATATCCCGGGTAACGCCTGCAATTTCTTTAGCATCAACAATGACTTTGTAATTCTGTACTGTTTCAGCCCACTCTTTCAACTGCTTGGCAAACTGTGCAATGTGTGCCCCCATATGCATTGGATCATTAACGACAAACTGGGCATAAGATGGGCTGGCAGGGGCCAACAAGGCGGTACCTGCTGCCAGGAGCGCCAAAAATTTCTTTACGTTCGAGTTCATGTGACAGAAGGAGTGAAGGTGGGAACTACTTATTTGTCGTTGTTAAGAAAGGGCCACGAAGCACTACTCGCGTCGCCACTGTCGGCTTCTGAATTGCCTACCTGTCCTGCTGTGGCGGTAGTGATAAGAATAGGATAACCATCCGGCAACAGCACATCACGTAGCCTCGACCCAGAGCGCGGTAAGCGCTGAATAACTGATGTACCTACCCGTGCCGCAATGCCGGCAGCGCTATTGGCTGCTGATTGCGACCGGTCAATCGCAGTACCTAATTCGTTGAAGCCAGCCTGCTGCGCACTGAGTTGTATACCATTATTGGGGTTGACAGGCACCTTCTTGCTCGGGTCAATCATGATACCTGGTAAGTAGTTGTAATCAAATATTTTAGCTTCTACTCGATAGGCAGCTAATCGATTGACTGCTATCGTTACCTGATTACTGGTAACCGAAGCAATACCCGCGAAGACAGTATTTTTAGGGAATGTGACGCCGCTGACTACAGCGTCTTCTGCAAGCCGGAGTAACACAACAGAGCCTGAGCGCACTTTTTGCGCTCCGTTTACCAAGCACTTATAAAAAACCTCCGGCACTAACTCTCCATTGCCCGTCCCGGCAGCCCCTTGCTTGATCGTGTAAAAGCCATCCATGCCAGGTAAAGCGTTTAGCGCTGCGGTGCCCGCGGCTTTATTTACTACAGCCGGCTCCCGGTAGCGTCGTCCGGTCATTTGCTCGTACACTTTGCGAGAAGCCTCCGGGGCCGCCGCCAACATCTGGTTTACGTCCCCGTTGGTTTCGTAAGGCACTCCATCCGGCGCGACGGCGGCTGATGATACCCCCCGCGCTGTACGCATCCTATGGGCGTTGCCAGCACCCGATTGTACGGGAGTCGGAGCGCTGCTCCTGCGAGACTTAGCCACCGCGGTCGGTGTCTGCTTCTCAGGTGATTCAGGCGGCAGTAGGACAGGCCCCAGAGGGCTGGTAGCAGCTATGGTCTGTTGCTGTTGCGCGCGCTGCTGGGCTGCCCTCCCCACCGTATCAACCGGGAAGGCTGTGTGCGCCAGCTGATCGGCAGTTGGCTTGATTTCCGTGCTGGCTTCGCGCCGCTCTATATCTTCGCGGTGCGCCATCACTTCCGAAGCGGAAGGTGGGGCTACCTCCTCCGTGGCAGGCTTCGGTACTACTTGCGCAATATTTGCCGAAGAGCCGGCAATAGGATCTTTGCTCGCCTGATCCTCGCGCACCAGCATTCGAGCGTAGAGTACCAGCCCACCAATCAGGCATACCAGAACTAAAAGAATAAGAGCCCACCAGTACCTTCGGGCAAGTTGACCGAGACTAACTCTCTTCTTTTCGGGAGCAGCAGTTGGCTGCCGATGCTCCCCCATGAGGGGCACGTTTCCAGCCATGGGCAACTCAGCACCATCACCTTCATACACAGTATCCATTGGCTTGCAGCAACGCCGTTATAAGATAGAAGCCGTGTTAACTACTTTGGATGGCACCGGCAGCCGAAGCACCCGCGCACCATTTAGCTCGCGTAAGGTCACTTCCAAGAAACCCTGGTCTGTAGCGGCAAACAGGGGGATGGCATAGAGTAGGTAGCCCGTGCTGTTGCCAGCAATGATTTGATTAGGGAGGCCGCCCAATGGAGCCAGTGGACGCCGAGCTTCATTCTTTTTCTTCCCCAAAAACTTCTTACCCGTATTTTCGACGAGCTCGAAATCGGTGAAATCTACGTTGTAGTCAATCGAAGATTTGTTGATGACTTTCAGCCGTAGATAGGTGAAATTCTTGTCGTTGCGAATATTGGCCAAGGACAATACTAGGCGGTTATCCATCACCGCCACAGCTTGGTGCTCTTCCTTGGCTTTGTCGAGTGAGGCCAGCCTATCTTCTAGCCGGACTTTCTGTTCCGGGTCGCGGTCTAAAGCCAAAGCATTCGGGGGCAGGCCCGTGGTAGGAATCTGGAAGTCGTACAGTTGAAGAACTGGACTTTTAACAAAGACTAAGCGGCCCATCCAGTATTTGCTGCCGTGTCGAACCAGAATAGGGGTAGGAGGTGGGTTTTTGCGGCGGGCCCGAACGAAGACGGCGTTAGCCTCAATCTTCACCAGGTAGTGGTTCAGCATGCCAACATCTACTAGGTTCACGCCCGCGGGAAACACCAGATAAGTAGTCGAGCTATCCGACACGGCCACGTCCTGCAGTGGGGTTGTCGACGCAGTGCTGAGCCGCGTTTCCGGTCGAACAGCTGCTTCCTGTGCTGGCTTGGCTATGCCAAGCGGTAGGGGAGCGGGCAATGGCCGACGGGCAGCGGGCCGCCCAATGATTTGGGCCGTTGTAGCAGTAGAAAACGACATGGTTAGCAATAGCGAGGAGGCAGCTAGCCAAGCTGAAGTAATAGTTTTCATAAGCGTAGAATGACAGAGTAGAGGTTACTGGGCCGGCGTGGCGATGCCGTTCTGACGGGCCGCTTCAGCCTGTTGCGCCGTCCGCTCGGCGGCCTGCTGGGCTAGCAGCTTGCGCTCCTCCTCGGAAACTGGTGGGTTGTAGGGGATGTAGTCGAAATTGCTCAGCAGCAGCCCGAATGGATTTGCTTCCGAGCGGTTGGTCTCGATCAGGGTGAAGCGGGCCGCCAGGGGTAGCGACTTGCTTTGCTGATCCCCAATGAAAATTCGTTGCCGCGTGTATACTGTACCGGTGTAGGGGCGACGCTCCAGGTGCAAGGCTACGCTGTCTACACTGAGCGTGGCTCGGGCACCGTAGCGCACATAATTAGCAAACACGTCGCTCTTTTTGAAGCCCTCGTAAATCCGTCGCCCGCCCGCATCATCAATCAGGGGCAGGGCTAAGTCTAGGTGCTGCTTGAAACTGTACTGATCATGTGAGAACATGGTCGTCATGAAAGTGCGCACCAGATTGCGCGCCTCAAAGGCCGTGTGCTCTTCGGCCGACGTACCCAGCGCGGCAAAGCTGCCTTGGTTGCCTACCACGTACACGCGCTGGCCGCTCACGTTGAACGCATACCACACCAGAAAGCCAGCTGCCACGACGACTATAGTGCTCAGCACGGCCGAAGCTAGTGCGACAAGCTGCATTGTAGAAAAGGCTTTGTTTAAGTCTTTTACAGGAGTTACTGAGGTTTCCATCCGCAAGCTTGGTAAGAAATGAAAGGAACAAACGGTGGCAGGGAGAAGCGTGGAGCAGACCGCTTTTCCCTATCGCAGAGGCTTCACTGGTAGCGTGACTTTACCTGCCGCGCTTGGGTAGTAAGGGTAGCTAAATACCACAGTGGGCGATGTGCTAGCGTAACAGTAGAAAAAGCCGCTGACGGTAAAGGTGCGGTTAGGCGCAATCAGCTGGGGCGCTCCATACCGCCGAACCATAGCAGAGTCAGTGCTGAGTGATTCAACGATGAACGGCGTGAGTGTGTCTCTTTTAGCAGCGACATAGCGAGAGAGCAGGATAGGGTCACCACCCATCTTGGCCACGTTGCGCACTACAGCCGTAAAGGGCACCCGATAGCCAGCCAGCTTTACGGGTTCAGCTGCGTTGGTACGTGGCCATTGGGCGGGGCGGTTGAGCAGCATAGGCTTGGCTGCGCCCTGCTCCAAACTTACTAGCTCCACGCGCTTTTGGCTGGCAACGCTGGGTAGATCTAGCGTAGCTACCCACGCCTCCAGCACAGGCCGGATGTCAACGCTCACTGCCGGTGGCAGGGTGGGCGGTGTACGTTGCTGTGACAAAGCAGCGAGCGGGAAGCAGCCCATTCCAAGAGCAACTGAAATTGCACGGGTAAACGAGAGCTTTTTCATAGACCAATCGGTAATAGTGAAAAAGTAAAATACGTATTAGCGTGTCCAAATGCCAGAGCTACGTTGCTGATAGGTAGGGTTTAATGCCTCTGCCATCGTAACGCGGGGCAGTGAAGCCGCCGCCGAATTCTCATTTGTTGGAGCCGTAGTGCTGTGCTCAGCGTTACGATGGCCTTCTGTCGCTCCGCCATTGCCTCCTCCACTGGGAGCCGCATTGCGCCCGTTGCCCATTATCCGCCCGAGGGCGCTCGATAGACCGCCCCCACCAGGAGCTGCAACACCCGCTGCCGCTGTAGCAGCGCCTGCCACCATGCCACCAAAAGATGCCAAAAATCCTTGCACGGCCGAGCCACCGATGACAAGACTAGTCAGGTAGGGAACCATGAAATAAAGCACTACGAATGCCACCGACATAATCAAGAAGCTAGTATCCTGGTCGGCTTGTTGAGTGCCCGGTAACATAGGCCCTACCTGCGTCTGCTGTTGAGCGTAAAAGCTATATAGCAGGTCTAGAACTGCAAAGGTCAATGACCATAAATGGACGGAGATGAAGTTTTGCAGCCAGTGCTTTGCTAACTGTGCAAAAGCAGGAATAACAGATAGAGACAGTGTAATAGGGCCTGAAACGTACAGGAATCCGAGTACGAACTGCCGGATGTACAGCATCACATTGCGCACCACTAGTACTGTCGTAGCGGTAAAAAAGCGCGTGAGCAGGCCCACAAAGCTGAATGATTGCCAAGCGTCGTTCAAATTGCTTAGCAACGAACCAGCTCGATCAATAAATTCGGCCATACTAACTGTCTGCCCAGCCGAATTTTGCGTCAGGGACCCCGGCGTAAGTATCTGATAAATAGCCTGCCCAGCTGAGTCACCAGCTGTTGGTAGGCGTAGCAATCCTACGAAGCCTCCAATAGCGTCGCCAATAAGCGTTGCCCACTCACTATAAAAGCCAATTAACAGGTAAAGCCACAGCCCTTTCAGTAGAGGACCAAAGTCCATGGAAAGCGAATTGCTTTGCAGATATCCCCGCCCAATGGTCGTAATCAGCGCAATACCCAGAAAGCTGGGCATGAGCACGCCCTGACAGAGATGCTGCACCGTAGTAAGCGACTTTTCGCAAGCCGTGAAAAACTTGGGGTCAACATCAACGAACAGGAGCAGGGTAGGGGAGATCATATCGCTAGCGCCCCCCGCTGCGCCATCTTATCTTCCACAAACTGATCAACCGCCGGCGCCAAACGCTTCTGCACGAAGGTGGTCATAACGGGCTCATTCGTTTCCGGATTCAGCACTATTCGACCTTCTTTATCACGCACAGGTACTGCTACTTCCCGCTTGTAATGCTCTACCAGACGATTCAGATAGTTGCGCTCGGTTGGCTTAGAAGAAAGAATCGCATCGAGCTGGGGTGACACTTCCAAAGTATAAATCTGCCCTTTGGAACCCTGTTTAATGAAAAACTCACGGAAGCCGTCTCCACTCTGTACGGAACGGCACAAATCCATTTCGTGTGACGTGAAACCAAGTGGAACCTGTATCCGGTCCAGCGAATCCTTGTTGGAGTGCCGCAGAATAATCTTAGTAGAGCTATTATCAATCAGGGTGTAGCCAATCTTGGAATCCGTAATTTCCTTGATTCCCTGCGTGATGATGGTAATGCTACCATTCGTTTTGCGAATGGTGCGGTACATGCTGACGATGAACTCCTCCAGCACACCAGCCAGCAGCGCCCACGCCTCGTCAAGGGCAATGTATTTGACGTCATCCGGAAACTGACGAAATAAATCCAGCGCCAATTCCGTAATCAGCATCCCTACGACCGGATACAGGGTGGGGTCGGTCTTCACCTTTGCTAGGTCGAAACAGATCAAATGGTACTGGCTCAGGTCCTTGTCGCGACGGGCATTGAGTACTTTCTCGTAGCGCCCACCTGCCACGAACTCCGACAGGATCAAGAAAAGCTGCGGAAAGTCGATGTAACGGGAATCAATACCGTGCTGAACACGCAGCTGATGATCCGCATCCACGACTCCCGTTGGGACAGGCTGCGACATGCGGTAATGGTAGCTGGTCAGGTAGTCGAAGAAGCCCTGCATACCCGGAAACTCCTCATCCACCTGCCCTAGCCGCTCGTGCTGATTGAGGTGCGTCTTGTAGTACTCCTTCAGAAAGCGGCCGATAATAGCCCGCTCCGATTTATCCAGCTCAATCTTCTGATTGCCGCTGGTGGTTCCCTTCCACAGCGCCGAGATGAGCGTCAGGTGGAAGTTCAGCTTGTCATCATTGTAGAGCCAAGGCCCATTTTCACCCTTTCGGGGGATTAGAAAAGGATTGAACTCAATCGGGTTTTCCGGATCGTATTCGAAGTACGTATTCTCGAAATCCGCGCCGTTCAGTGACTGTACCACGTTGCGGTAGGAGCCCAGGCCCGCTCCTAGTCCAATGTCTATAATGATCTGGCGGGCTCCCTTTTCAAAACGCTGCACAACTAAATTGCCAAAGAAGTAGGACTTACCGGAGCCCGAAGGTCCGATTATGACGGCGTTCTGATTATCCAGATTCGTGTTGAAAAGGTTAACCTTAAGCAAATTGCGAAATCGGTCACACAGGTATTCACCCTTCTTATCGGAGCGGTAGGAGGTAATCCAGTGCAGATAGCACAGGGCGCGGTCGGTGGAAGTAGTCAGCCACCGATCCGGAATTTGGTAAGCGTTGCCGGGCAGTAGGCCAAAGTAGAGGTAGAGCGCCAAGAAGCTTTCTACGACTGATTCCGTCCCGAATATCTGCCGGTAGGAGCTGGTGACTTTCTCTACGTTTTCGCGCAGGGCGCGTGCATCGCTCTCCCACAGCAGCACAGAGGTGTGCAGGCCCACAATGGATTTGTTCTCGGCGCGCACCTCAGCTGTAAACAGTTCAATTTCCTCAGAGCGGAGAATATTATCCTGCGTGGCCAGGCGAGCCAGGGACTTGTTCAGCTTCCGATCATTGTCCAGGGATTTCAGGGCCGTGCGGGTGTCATTTACCAGAAAGGCCTGCGTCAAGATATGGGGGCACTGCAGGTAGTGGGTGAGCGGGTAAATCATGGGCTGCGTTACATTGTAGCCCTTGCCGCCTGCCACCGCCGGGAAGGAATCGGTGCCTTGTCCAATCATGGAAACAACGCTGATCTGATGCTCACCGAGGCGCAAGCCGGTAGCACCAGCATTAGACAATTCCCGAGCCGGTTGGGTGGGCTGGTGCTCAAAGTCCAGGTTGAAGTACTGCGCGTACACCCGCCGTATTTCCTTCTCGCCTAGTCGTGTAAGTGTGACCCCCTTCAGCACTCGCAGTGACTGTAGCAACTCTGCCGAGTTGCGCTCGGCCAGCTCCAGCGTAAGCGGCAGACTGGCAAACGGGTTTTTCTGAATGGCTTCACCACCGCGCGCAATCAGCGCATTCAAGGCATTGGTGCGCGTCGATGTTTTCTCCGCCGTCGGTGCAAAGCTGACGAATAGATAAGAGTTGTGGTACAGAACCGGCCGCGGCGCAAAATGCGCATTCATCTTACTTTCAAAGTAAGTAGCTGCTGTGTTCTGGTAGCCTGCTACCCGCTCGTAGTAGATGTCCGATTTCTGGACGATGGTTTGGGCGGGAAAAATACGCAGCAGGTTCATCAGCGCCTGTTGAGCGCTTTCGTAATCGTTCTTCTCCCAGCTTTCCATTTCGGCTGGCTCCACCAGAAAGCCGATGCCAACCCGCCCATCTCGGAAGATGACTTTATCCTGCTCAAAGCTAAAGACCGGATCGGCCTGCTGGAAGGACGTGGTTTTGATTCGTTTCATGTTGCACGGATTCTAAGCCCAACGCAATCCGCCGGGGTTGCACAAATTGGAAAGCCAACCACCCAAGCAAGAAGCCGGGCGGCTTGTGCTTTGCTAGGTACCGCAGCCCTATCAGAAGGCCTAGGGTGAGCAGAAAAATGATCAGATAGAGAAACGTGGGCACATGCACAACCAGCGAAGAGATTCCCAGCCCCAGAATGGATCCAATGAAGAGCCCAACGACCAAGCCCAAGTCCTGCAGATTCATCCCCAGAACCTGGGCAGGTCGTTCAATGCTTTTGTAGGATTGCATACCTGTAGGTACTATTGCGCTTACCTACTGTGAGACACCCCCCGTGCCGCCAATAGCTGAAGCCAAGTCGTTCTTGAAGAACTGGAAGCCGAACCACAGCACCACGCCGCCCACCAGCCACCCCAGCGACGACAGTGCATCCGGTGCTCCGTTGGCAAACTTCATCACCACCCGCACCAAGCCAATGCTGATTAGGATGATGAAGACCACCTGAACGATAGTGAAAATGGTCGTTTGCACCTTGTTCAGAGCGGCGGCCGTGCCTCCCTGGGCCAGCGCAGCCTGCTGCGTTGCCAATAGGGCAAGCAACAACGCCTGGGCGCGAGCTTCCCAGCGGCTTTTGGGCCGGAAGTAGAGCGTGTGATTGGCCAATTGCAGGCAACTGGTTAGGGAGCGGCCAGCTAATGCATGAGCCGCTGCTTGCAGGGTAACAAGACGTTTACACATGAGTAGAAGAAATAAAGTGGAAGAATGAATGAGGGGGTATAGACCCCATGAAATCAATCCAGTAGTTCTACTAGGCGGTTTCTACCAACACAGGAGCTGTTTCGTCGGGGCTGGTGCAACTGACCGTCGTTTGAAAATCGATAGTGGCGATGCCACGCTTCAGGCGCCGCTTCTCTTTAGCTGACATCACTTCCGTAGCAGCGCCAACGACATTATCCAGCAGTGCTGGCGGAAGGGGTATCGCAGTAGTAGCTACCGCAGTTTTAGTTTCAGGTGCGACCTCCTTGGTAGCCGGTGTTGTATCAGCTACAGGTGCTTGTTCAGCAGGGGCAGTAGGCTTCGTTTCTTTTGTTGTGAGAGCAGGTGCGGCGGCTGGGTTCGAGGTAGGTTGAGTAAGGCGATGAGCTGCCGCGTGTTCTGAAGCCAGGGAAGAAGTAGTGTTTGTAGTGGTAGGAGTAGTAGTTGATGGTGGAAATGGAGCGGGTAGGTAGTCAGAAAGGGCGTAGGTGAACTGTTTGATAGATGCGTGATTGGTAAGGGTACACTTTTCATTCACCTCTTCTTCTGCTAGCGAACGAGCGGAACTGCTATAGTATCGCCACCAGATGATGAGCCCAATCAGGAGGGCACTAACGCCAACCGCGCAAATCGGTAAAGCCCAGCTATTCATAAGATTATGAGCAAGTATAGAAGATATAATTAGTTCATCCAAAATTTTATTAAAGTTTTTTAAAAGTTTGTCCAAAGTGTATATTTGGTGTAGAGTTCAGCACAAGCTGCGTAGCGGTCAAGGAGTTGGCTCGGGATTAATTTGTGTGGGCAGAGATGACCTTGGAATTTTGCCATTACTTTCAAGGCACCCACGCCTAATTCTATCCCGATTCTGTCTGTTCCCCGTTCGTCGCTATGCAGCTGTCCTCCTTTCATCGAGCTTTTCCTAGCCCGCACTTACTCGTCCCCTATTCTGAAGGTCTGCGCTTCGTGCAGATTGCACTGCGCTCCTTCCCGCACGGAGGACTTAAAGAATGGGCTACTACCCGTAAGCCGGCTATCAATTACTCGATGCTCGTCACGCTCAAGAACAATAAGCTTCGCAAGCCAGCGCCGCTTTTGGTTCAGCGGATATTGAAGGAGTTCGACTTTCCCGCCGAGTTGATTGGAACTGATGGCGTGGATAATGAGCGACACTACAAATTCGTATTCCCGAATCAAGAGCTGCTGGACTTATTCAACTCCCAGCTAGCTCAGCATGACAACTCAACCAATAACCCCGAGGGAGCATGAACCGGATGAACTCACCCGGTTCAAACAGTCAATAGACTTGGTAGCCTACGCGCAGCACCGCTACGGCTACCACATTGACAAAGAGCGCAGCAGTTCCGTCGAATTGTCGCGGCAGGAGGAAAAGCTCGTCGTCACCCGCAAAGGTGACCACCAGGTGTACCTCAATCCGCACGATGAGCGGGACCAAGGAAGTATTATAGACTTCGTCAAAGCCCGGGGTGGGGGAGGGGCGGGTCTGAATCTGGGCCAGGTGCGGCAGGAGTTGCGTGACTACTTAGGCCAGCCCCAACCCGAGCGGCAGTCGCCTACTTCCGGCCCATCACGCTCAACTGACCCGACACCAAACGAGAATGAGGCAGAACGCCGAGCACGGTTGGTATTGGAGGTACTGGGCGTACAGCCCCAATTGACTGACCGTAGCTATTTGCATAAGCGTGGCCTTACCGATGAAACCATTGATAATCCCGCTTTTCAAGGCAGGGTCTTCACAGCGCAGCAGAATGGACATCGCAACGTAGCTTTTCCGTTATACAACGAACGGGGTATTGCGAGCGTCGAGCAGAAAAACGAAGGTTTCCGGCAGCTGCTGGCTGTGCCCAAGGATGGCATTTTTGCCACGACCCCTACGGAAGGTAAAGGCACCAAGGTAGAGCGCGTCGTTATTAGTGAGTCGGCTTTAGACAGTATGAGCTACCATCAGCTCAAACAAGCTACCGACCGCCGTAATACCATCTACGTGGCCACCACGGGTACGCCTACCGAGCGCCAGATGGAATTGATCCAGCGCGTGATTGACAAGCACCAGCCCCATGAAGCAGTACTGGCCAATGATAAAGATCCTGGCGGGAGGCTTTTCAATATCAACTATCTCAATGAGTTGCAGCCCCCACGTACGGCAAAGGAACTAGAAGGCCACTCAACCTATGAAGATGCAGCTCGCTCCGTGCAGTGGCACGCTACGGCAGTAGGGAAATATCATTCGGCTCTACGGGTGTCGTTTCAGCACGATAAAGCCCACGAGGGCGCCACGCACGTTCGGGAACTAACAGAGCGGGTTGGTCGAATCAACGCTACCCAGGACGGCGAAAACTCCATGAGTATGCAGGTGCAGCGCACCGGCAGCAAAGAAACAGTGGTGCGCTTAGTGGTGCCAAATGCCGATACCGGCCAACTTGAAGTTATTGCCCAGGAGCTATACCGCCAGCGGGAAGCACAACGTGCCGCTAGCCAAGAGAAAGTAGTAGCAAACTTCCTGCGCGTAGAATATCCGCTCAGCAAAGATTTCAATCAGGATTTAGAGCTAAAAAATAAAGGGCTGAGTGCAGCAGAAATTAGCCGGCAAGGGCAGTTGGAGGCAGAGCAGAAGCAGGCACAACAAGCCCAAAAGCAGCAAACAGAAGCACTTCAGCAACAACAGCGACAGGAAGCACAACGTCGGGAAGCTGAGGGCCAACAGGCCGAGAACAGCCCCGAATCACTTAAGACCCGACAGCAGCAAGAGCTTGTTACTGTTCGTGTACTGGTGGGGGCATCTGTAGCTGCCGGTAACGAACCACAGGTAGCGGTGCGCGCCACTCCTACCCTGGACGAGACCCGCCAGCAATTTAAAACAGCCGCCACTGTTGTGGCAAAGGAGTTAGAGGAGGGTGGTCAGGGAGTAGTAGCCGCTCGTTTACGAGAAGTCGTGCGGGTAATTGACCAAGAGCCCCACCTCACCGGTCCCTCACGGGTAGTAGTCGGTCATGCATTAGATAGCACGGAAAAGGTCCGTGGGCTAGCTGACAGTCCGCAGACAGAGGCACTACGGGCAGCCGTACGTAATCTGGAAAACCCAGGGCCACAAGGCGAAAAAGTTATAACAGGGGCCTTTTCGACAGCCCCCGCACAAGTATCCGAACAGCCAGAGGCCGATGTAGCAGCCGTTCGGCGAAGAAGGCAGGAAGACAAAGCTTTTGATACTGCAGTACAGGCAATTGTTGCGGGCGACAGTCAGCGAAGAGCGGTGTTGATGATCGACGAAGAACGACCGGCCGAAGGTAAAGCTACGCAGGCACAGCAGCTTGCAAAGCTCCTGCAGCAAACAGGGGCCTTTGTAGGGGAGTTGCAGGCTACTCTTGCCAGCGGCCGAATCCGAACAGAAGTAGCCGTGACCTACGACCTGCGCCAGGAGCAGGCACCTGTTATCAGTCAAACCTTGGATGCCCTGGAAAAAACGGCACGTGTAACTGTTACGGAGCGGGAGCAGGATAAAGCCTTGCGTCGGGATCCACAACTCTACACGGCTCTGCGTGAGGCGGGAGTAGTCTTGCTGAAAGAATTCGAAACGGCTCAGCCAGCACCAGCCCATCGTGTAGCGCCGGAGCAAGAAGGTAGTAGCCTTAGCAAATCAATTAGTGGAAGTGTTGGAGCAGAAGTTAGCAGAAGTACTTCGAGCGACGCGCACAATGTCGAAAAAGTAGCGACTATCCATGTGCAAGAGTTAACCTCCACACCAACCAACCGGGCCGAACGCCTACAGGCGGCTTTCGAGAAAGCAGGCATCGTGCAAACAGGGGAGATAACCAGTATGACCGATGCACAAGGTATTCGCCATAGCTCCTTTCTGGTGCACTACCGCACCGACCAACCCACTATCGCCCAAGTGCACCAGACACTCACGAATGCCGTGCAGAATTACACAGGTATTCGAGTAGAAGAACGGGAGCAGGATACAGCAGACCGACAGCGTGCTGCTGCGCATGCTCCATTACAACCTGTTCTTGTCATGGTAAAGACGGAGGGGGGTATAGTACCCGAGTCGAGTCGAGTACCGATGCTGACAATAGAGGTACAGCCATTCGTAAAGGAGCCTGCCTCTTCACCAGTGCGTGAGGCTACTGCTACTAGAGCAGGCCAGGCCGTAGGACGAGAAATTGCGGGCTATATAGTAGTGCAAGAGCCAGCTACGCACCCTTTAGCGCTCAGCAATACAGTGTATGCGGAAGCAATTCGGGAAACCTTAGCGGGACGCGGAGCACTGGCGTCGCTACCACCTGGTGATCGGCCATACGCGACCAAAGAGGGTGTA
>Ga0210040_10000731_pt1 | contig 52832 bp, 44 predicted proteins | sample CryGeyCG12114_NA_FD_185462 | JGI IMG/M metagenome (GOLD analysis project Ga0210040, IMG submission 185462) | Groundwater microbial communities from aquifer - Crystal Geyser CG19_WC_8/21/14_NA (SPAdes) (version 2) | ecosystem: Environmental > Aquatic > Deep subsurface > Groundwater | place: USA...
CAGCCGTCCGAACTGATGAAGCCTGCGATCGTGCTGGCCTGCGCCAAGTTCTACGACATCCTGCCGGCCGGGGAGACGCGCAGCTTTTCGGGCATCTGGCCGGTGGCGGCGCTGATTGGCGTTCCCGCCGCGCTGGTGATGCTGCAACCCGATCTCGGCACGGCGCTGATGATCTGTGCAGGAGGCGCGACGGTGATGTTCCTGGCGGGCGTGCCGCTGCGGCTGTTCGCTGGCGGGGCGCTGGCCGCCGCGGTGGCGGCGCCGCTGGCGGTCAACTTCCTGCTCCACGGCTATCAGCGCAATCGCGTTCTGATCTTTCTTGATCCCGAAAGCGATCCGCTCGGCACCGGCTACCACATCAGCCAGTCCAAGATCGCGATCGGCTCCGGCGGCATCCTCGGCAAAGGCTTCATGCACGGCACGCAGAGCAAGCTCGACTACCTGCCGGAGCGCCAGACCGACTTCGTGTTCGCGACCATGGCCGAAGAATGGGGGCTGATCGGCGGGTGCCTCTTGATCCTCGCCTTCCTGCTGGTGGTGCGGTGGGGCGTTGAGGTGGGGCAGCGGGCCGAGGGACGGTTTGCGCGACTGGCGGCGGCGGGCCTTGCGACCACCATCTTCTTTTATGTCGCCATCAACCTGTCGATGGTGATGGGCCTCGCCCCGGTGGTCGGCATTCCGCTGCCGCTGGTCAGTTTTGGCGGGTCGGCGCAGATGACGGTGCTGCTGTGCCTGGGCATCCTGATGTCGATCGATCGCGAGAACCGCCGCAAGACTCGCTGGTAGACACGAAAAAGGGTTTGCATCGGTGGCAACCGGTGCTAACCGCCCGCTTCCGATGGCAACCGGCCCCGCCGTTGCTCCCGGATATGGACGCATAGCTCAGTTGGTAGAGCAGCTGACTCTTAATCAGCGGGTCCTTGGTTCGAGCCCAAGTGCGTCCACCACCTTTTCAAGGCTTCGCGGCGACGCGGGGCCTTTTTGGTTTGCACTTCGCCCCGTCTCATTCCAGGCGATCGAGCCTGAACATCGGATACGACTCAATGGCAGCATTCAAGGCTCCGGACTTCAACGAGCGCGCCGCCGCGGCGCGCGACGCCAAGCAGCGGGCGCTTAAGATGATGCGCAACAAGCCTGCGCCCGATCCCGCGGTGGTCGCCGAGCGGCAGGCCGCCCAGGCTGCCCGCGATGCGGCCGAGGCGGAGCGTCGCGCGGCCAAGGCGGAAGCCGCGGCCGCCGCCAAGCGGGCCAAGGAAGAAGCGAAGGCCGCAGCGATCGCCGCCGCGCAAGCTGCAGCGGAGGCCGCAAAGCCAAAGGCGCCGAACCTGCCGACCGCCGCCGAGCTGAAGGCCGCGCGCGACGCCCGTTACGCCGCCCGCAAGGCGCGCAACCGCTGATTGGGACTGCTCTGACGGAGCGAGCGGTGACCTGCCGGCACCGCGTCGCACCGTCGCGCTTCCGTGAAGTCGGCGCAATCGGGGCATGAGCAACGACACCGCTGCAGGATCGGCGCGGCGCTGTTGACGGCTGGAACCCCTCTAGACCGCCGCCGGTTCTCTGCCCGATGACGAATCCCCCGCCGCTGGCCGATTCCGCCCGGCACGCCCCTTCCCCGCCGGCTACCCTGGCCGGGAACAGCATCTTCTTCGATTTCGACGGCACGCTGGTGGAGCTTGCCGGCAGCCCCGATGCGGTGGTCGTCGGCGCGCCGCTGCTGCATCTCCTTGATCGGTTGAATCGGCGCATTCCGGGTCGGCTAGCGATCGTCAGCGGACGTTCGGTGGCGCAGCTCGACGCGCTGATTGGCGATTTCGCGAGCTCGGTGGCGGTTGCAGGAAGCCACGGCGCAGAACAGCGGATGCCGGGGGGGCCGGTCATGCTGCCGCCAAGGTCGCCCGCGCTGGACGCGGCTTGCGAAGCACTGGAGGCGTGGGCGCAGCCGCGCGCGCTGCTAACCGAACGCAAGACGCTGGGCACCGCACTGCATTACCGCCAGCAGCCGCAATGGGAGACCGAGGCGGTGGCTACCGGCGAAGCGTTGGCGGCCCGGTTCGGGGTGACGCTGCAGCGCGGCAAGATGATGATCGAACTGCGCAGCGCGGGCGACAAGGGCTTGGCGATCACCGCGTTGCTCCAGACCCCGGCCATGGCGGGCACCCACCCGCTGTTCTTCGGCGACGACGTGACGGACGAGGACGGCTTCGTCGCCGCGGCGGCAGCGGGCGGCGCGGGCGTGCTGATCGGCGAGCCGCGCCCGACCGCGGCGCGCTATCGCCTAGGCAACGTTTCGGCGCTGCATGCCTGGATCGCTCAGGCGCTGGAAGGACGTTGATGGCCGCCAATCTCGATCTCTGGCCGATCGGCAACTGCCAGGTTTCGGCGCTGATCGATCGGGGCGGCCGGTTCGTGTGGGGCTGCGTGCCACGGGTCGATGGCGATCCGGCCTTCAGCGCGCTGCTCGGCGACGATCAGCCGGACACCGGCTTCTGGTCGATCGAGCTCGACGGCTGCGTGCGCAGCGAGCAGCATTATCTGCGCAACACCGCCATTCTGATCACGCGGCACGAGGATGCGCGCGGCAATGCCGTGGAGATCACCGACTTCTGCCCGCGGTTCACCCGCAACGGCCGTGTCTATCGGCCCACCGCTTTCGTGCGCATGGTTCGCCCGGTCGCCGGCTCGCCGCGCATTCGGGTGGCGCTGCGGGTGTCCACCAACTGGGGGGAGCCGACCAGCACCACCGTCGGGTCGAACCACATCCGCTATATCATGCGCGAGCAGGTGCTCCGCCTCACCACCGATACTCCCATCGACCACATCCGGGCGGAAAGGACGTTCCGCCTTGAGAAGCCCGCGCACTTCTTTCTAGGGCCCGACGAAAGCTTCGTCGGCAAGCTCGACCACAGCCTGTCGGGCATGCTGGGCCGCACCACCAACGACTGGCGCTCGTGGGTGCGCGGGCTGGCGACGCCGCTGGAATGGCAGGGCGTGGTGATCCGCGCCGCCATCACGCTGAAGCTTTGCCAGCATGAGGAAACGGGCGCGATCGTCGCCGCCCTGACCACTTCGCTCCCCGAGCACGCCGATTCGGGCCGCAACTGGGACTATCGCTTCTGCTGGGTGCGCGATGCCTATTACACGGTGCAGGCGCTCAACCGCCTCGGCGCGCTTGACGTGCTGGAGGCGTATCTCGAATTCCTGCGCAACATCGTCGATGACGCGCGCGAAGGGCATATCCAGCCGCTCTATGGCGTCGGTGGCGAGGCGCATCTGCCCGAGCGGATCGAGGAGCGCCTGCCCGGCTATCGCGCCATGGGGCCCGTCCGCGTCGGCAATCAGGCGGCCGAGCAGGTCCAGCACGATGTCTACGGCCAGATCGTCCTGTCCAACGTCCAGGCGTTCTTTGACCAGCGGCTGTTCCGCAACGCGGGCGTGGAGGATTTCCACGCGCTGGAACGCGTCGGCGAGCTTGCCTGGCAGGTCTATGACCAGCCGGATGCCGGCCTGTGGGAGCTGCGCACCAAGGCGCACGTGCATACCTATTCGGCGGCGATGTGCTGGGCCGCGTGCGACCGGCTGGCCAATGCCGCCAAGGTGCTGGGGCTCCCCAAGCGGCGTGCGTTCTGGAACAGCCGCGCCGACACGATGCGCAAGCGGATCGAGGAAGCCGCCTGGCGGCCGGACACGCAGCGGGTATCGGCGACCTTCGGTGGTGACGACCTTGACGCAAGCCTGATCGAGCTGCTCGACCTGCGCTTCTTCGCGCCGGGCGACCCGCGCTTCCACGGCACGCTGACCGCCGTGGAGCAAGGCTTGCGGCGCGGCAGCTTCATGCTGCGCTATGCCACGCAGGACGACTTCGGCCTGCCGCGCACCGCCTTCAACGTCTGCACCTTCTGGCTGATCGAGGCGCTGTACGCGACCGGCCGCGAGGCCGACGCCCGCGTGCTGTTCGAGGAGATGGTCGCGCGGCGCACCCCCGCCGGTCTGTTGTCGGAGGACATCGATCCCGCGACTGGCGAATTGTGGGGCAATTATCCCCAGACCTATTCGCTGGTCGGCCTGATCAACTGCGCCGTTCTCCTTTCCAAGCCGTGGAGCAGCGTGCGATGAGCCGCCTGATCGTCGTCTCCAACCGCGTGCAGCAGTTGAACAAGGGGTCGGACGCCAATCAGGGCGGCCTTGCCGTGGCGCTGCTTTCGGCGCTGCGTCAGCACGGCGGCATCTGGTTCGGCTGGTCGGGCGAGACCCCGACACGTTTACCGGCGACATCCACTTCGAGAGCGAAGGGCGTGCCACCACTGCGGTGATCGATCTGGAGCCGCAGGACATCGAGGAATATTACAACGGCTTCGCCAACAAGACGCTCTGGCCGCTGTTCCACGACCGCATCGACCTTGCCGAGTTCGAACGCGATTTCGAAGGCGGCTATGCGCGCGTCAACCGGCGCTTCGCCGACACGCTCCGGCCGCTGATCGACGCCGACGATCTGGTCTGGATCCACGATTACCACCTGATCCCATTGGGCGATGAGCTGCGCCAGCGCGGGGTGCGCAATCGCCTGGGCTTCTTTCTGCATATCCCGTGGCCTGCGATGCGGCTGATGCGCTCGCTCCCAAGCCACCGGCGGTCGGTGGAATCGCTGTTCGCCTATGACGTGGTCGGCTTCCAGACGGAGGATTGGCTGGAGGGCTTTCGCCATTACGTCACCACCCAGCTTGGCGGCACGCTTGGCCCCAACGGCCAGGTGACGCTGGGCGCGCGCACGGTCCGGGCGATCGCGGCGCCCATCGGTATTGAGGTGGCCGAATTCGAGGCGGCGACGCGCTCGGAGGAGGCGCGGTTCGCGTGCGAGCGGATGTTCATGTCCGCAACCGGCCGCAGCCTGATCGTCGGGGTCGACCGCCTCGACTATTCCAAGGGGCTTGAGGAGCGGTTCAACGGCTATGAACGCTTTCTCGCCCAGCACTCCGATTATCGCGGGCTGGTGTACGTGCTCCAGATCGCGCCCCCGTCGCGGGAGAATGTCGGCACCTATCAGGAGATCCGCAGCCAGCTCGACGCGCTGTCCGGCCGTATCAACGGCAAGTTCGCGGACATCGACTGGGTGCCGATCCGTTATGTGAACCAGGGGTTCCCGAGGGTGCAGCTGGCCGGCATCTATCGTGCCGCGCGGGTCGGGCTGGTGACGCCGCTGCGCGACGGCATGAACCTGGTGGCCAAGGAATATGTCGCGGCGCAGGACCCGCGCGACCCCGGTGTCCTGATCCTGTCCACCTTCGCGGGCGCGGCGCTCCAGCTCAAGGACGCGCTGCTGGTGAACCCCTATAGCGCGGACGAACTGGCCGATGCGATCGCCCCCGCGCTGGTGATGCCGCGGGAGGAGCGGATACGCCGCTGGGAGGCGATGATCGACATCATCCGGCGCGAGGACGTGCATTGGTGGTGCGGGCTGTTCATCGCGGCGCTGGAAGAGAGCCCCTACCCGCGCCGGCGCTGCAATGATCGGCGGTTATCAAGCGGCCGTTGCCGGGCGGCTTTGAGCTCGCCTAGCATGGTGCCATGATCCTCGCCCTGCTTGCCGCCGTTGCGCATCCGGTCCCATCCGTGCGGGTGACGTTCGATCGGCGCGGCGAAACGAGCTTGGAGGCGAACAACTATGCCGACCTTGGCACGCACCGGCCGGTTACCGTCGACGATCCGGTGCGGGTGGCGTCGATCTCCAAGTTGGTGACCGCGATCGCAGTGATGCGGCTGGTGGAGCAAGGGAGGCTCGACCTCGATGCCGACGTATCGGCGCTGCTCGGCGTCCGTGTACGCCACCCGGCGTTTCCGGACCGGCCGATCAGCCTGCGCCTGCTGCTGTCGCACCGCTCCGGCGTGACCGACGGCGTGGATTACGTGCTGCCGCTCGACGCGCGGTTGACGGATGTGCTCGCGGACCATCGCGTGTGGGATGCCGAGCATGCGCCGGGGACGTTTTTCCGGTACACCAACCTCAACTTCCCAGTGATCGCCGCGGCGATGGAGCGCGCGACGGGCGAGCGGTTCGACCGGCTGGTGCAGCGACTGGTGCTGGCGCCGCTCAAGCTCGATGGGTTTTTCCAGTGGACGACCTGCTCCGACGCGGCGATCGCGCGGGTGGTGGTGCTGTATCGCGGCGGTGAACGATGACCTGCACGGACGCCGCCCGGCGTGCGCGGTGACCCCGGCCAGCGACGGCAGCTGCGACCTTGCCAGCTGGCCGGCGGGAGCCAACGGCGCGATCTTCTCGCCGCAAGGTGAATTGCGGATCTCCGCCAGAGGTCTGGTGACGATCGGGCGGCTACTGCTCGGGCAGGGCAGCGTCGACGGCGTCCGGCTGCTCCAGCCACGGTCGGTAAGGCTCCTCGAACAGCCGCTCTGGCGCTTCGACGGGCATAATGGCGACACGGGCGACGGCTTTATCTGCAGCTATGGCCTCGCCGTCACCTTTACCGCGAACGGCGGAGCGGGATGCGCGGAGGAACCGGTCGGCGATGGGCGCTCGCGCCTCGGCCACTCCGGCGATGCCTATGGCCTCAGATCCGGGCTGTGGATCGATCCCGGCAAAGGCACGGGCGTAGCGTACTTTGCGATGGACGTGGAGGTGCCGGGGTCGGGCTACACACCCACAGAGCGCCGGCTGGCACGATGAACCGTGCGATGTGGGCGCTGGCGCCGATCGGGATGCTGCTGGCCGCTACGCCGCTGCCAGCCCTGCAAACACGCGTGGAGCAGCGCTTGGCCGCCGAGGGCCTGGGCACGCGCTTCGGCCTGGTGGTGGTCGACGACACCGGGCGCGAGCTGATCGCGATCAACCCGGACGGGCGCTTCATTCCCGCTTCCAACACCAAGATCTTCACCACCGCCGCTGCCTTTGCGACGCTGCCCGACCTCGACCAGCCCGACCGCAGCGGCGGCGCCGGCGTGCGGCTGGAGCGCAGCGAGGCGGGCGTCCTCGACGTGGTGCTGGTCGGCCATGGCGATGCACAACTCTCGAGCGCGGCGGACTGCACGGCCGATTGCCTGCAGGCACTGGCCGACGCGGCCGCCGCCCGAACGCGTGTCGTCCGTGACGTGATCGGCGACGACAGCTGGTTCCCGGACGAGCGCTGGAGTTCCGGCATGAGCTGGAACAACATCCCCACCCGATCGGGCACCGGCATATCGGCGTTGACGCTCGACAACAACGAGGTCGCCCTCAGCGTCCGCCCCGCCGCGCCCGGACAGCCGCCGGTGATCGAATCGGCCGGCTACTACGCCATCGATAATCGCGTGGTCACCGTGGGGGGTGGAGCGACGGCGCTAGGCTATGAGCGCATCCCCGGCTCGGCGCTGCTACGCGTCACCGGCACGATCGGGGCAAACGCTGCGCCGGAGCGGCTGCGGCTGGGGATCGACGACCCGGCCCATTATGCGGCGTGGCGCCTGCGCCAACTGCTGGGCGAGCGAGGCGTGCGGGTGACCGGCACGGTGGGGGTGCGCCACCGGCCGCTCGGGCCCGGCGACGACCCGCGCGTGCGTGGGGCGGCGCCGGCACCGCGGCCGCCCTCGCCTGCGGCTCTCACGACGCTGAGCGGGCCACCGCTGGCGACCGACCTGACCCTCACCGCCAAGGTGAGTCAGAACCTGCACGCCGAGCTGTTGCTGCGACGGCTGGGGCATCAGCGGGGCACGGGATCGGTCGCCGACGGGCTTGCCGCGGTGCGGGCGATGCTCAGCCAAGCGGGCGTGCCGCGCACGGCGTATGACTTCGCCGACGGCTCGGGCATGTCGACCTACAACCGCGTCGCCCCGCGTGGCACCGTCACCTTTCTGCGCTGGGCCGCACGCCAGCCGTGGGGCGCCGCGTGGCGCGCCACCTTGCCCGTCGGCGGCGTCGACGGCACGCTTGGGCGGCGCTTTGCCCGAACGCCGCTCGCGGGCAAGCTGTGGGCCAAGACCGGCTCGCTCAATGCCACGGCTGCCATTTCGGGTTATCTGGTCGCCGCCAGCGGGCGGACCCTCACCTTCGCCGCCTACGCCAACGATGTTCCCGAAGGCGCGGCAGCGACGCGTGGACTGGATGCCGCACTGCTGATGATTGCGGCGGAGAACTAACGAGACGCAGCAATCACCGCGTCGCCGTGGCGGGGCGCAATTCGAAGATGCCGCTGTCGCGGTGGCGAGTCCGCCGCACCAGCCACGTCGTATCGGCGCAGATCCGGGACGGCATGGGTCAGCGGCCGGTCGAGGTCGAGCCGGCCCTGCTCGGCGAGCGCCAAGATCATCGGCGTGGTTGCCAGCACCTTGCTCACGGAAACGAGAGGCAGCCCCGCCGAGAAGCCGAGCAGCAGGTACAGGGCGAGCAGCTTGGCCGACCGGCTATTGGCGCCCGCGGCCAGTGCAGGTGCCCCGCGAAGCCGTCCAGACTACCCTCCGCTTCGATGCTTGTGCTCATGCCTCAGCTTGCGCCCCGCGCGCCGCCGTCAATGGCCGTCATCGGCCCGCTACCCAGTCGCCGTTTCGCAACAGGTGCAGCTCACATGGCACGATTTCTCGCCCGCTCGTCTCCGGGCCTATGGCGCGCCGCAACATTGTTGTTACACTTTTGCGATTTCCGCGTGGGGGACGCGGCTACCGGGGGGTAAGGCCAGATGGCACACACGACGTCGTTCAAGATCGCCTCCTATGCGGGAACGGCGCTTTCTGCCCTTGCCGCCGCGCTCGCCGCGACCCTGCCGGCGGCGGCGGGCGCACAGGTGGTCACGCAGTCGACCACGCCCGAGGCGATCACGCCGACGGGCACAGCAACGCCCGCGCAAGGGGCGGGGCTTACATCCGGCACCGGGCAGACCGGCTCGGAGGACGAGCCGAACGAGGTGCTGGTCACCGGCTCGCGGATCAAGCAGGACCCCAACAACAGCGCGCTGCCGCTGCAGATCATTTCCAGCGAACAGCTCCGCCGCGAAGGCATCAGCAGTCCCGAACAGCTGATTTCGTTTCTCAGCACCAACGGCAACGGCGCCGACAACCTTGCCGCCAACAGCGACGTCACCAGCGGCGCGCAGCGCGGCACCAACGGCTTGTCCGCCGCCAACCTGCGGGGCCAGGGTTCCGCCTCGACGCTGGTACTGCTCAACGGCCGCCGGGTCGCGGCGCACGGGCTGACCGGCTCGGCGGTGGACGTCAACCAGATCCCGTTCGCTGCGATCGACCGGGTCGAAGTGCTCAAGGACGGTGCCTCGGCCATCTACGGCACCGACGCGGTAGGCGGCGTGATCAACTTCATTACCAAGAAGAACTTCCGGGGGCTGGACCTCGCCGGCTTCACCGACATCACGCAGGAAGGCGACGCGCCCATCTACCGGCTGTCAGCAACCGCCGGCTATGGCGACCTCGATACCCAGGGTTTCAACGTCATGGGCACGGTCAGCAAGAGCTGGAACGGCGTGCTCTACGGCCGCGACCGCGACTTCGTGAACGGCAACCAGCCCAATCGCGGGCTGTCGATCGACACGCGCGGCACGCCGATCGCCACCATTTTCCCGATCAACCCGACCGCTGCGGGCGTGGGCATCACGCAGAACGGCACGCTGCTCGGCGGCACGTCGGGCACCAACGTGCTGGCCGGCCTGGTCTTCCCCGGCACCACCCAGCGCGCCGATGGCGGGATCAACGTCCTCGACCTGCCCGGCGGCGGCGGCTGCGACAGTTTCGATGGCGGCCTTCCCTATGACGAGCAGCTGTGGGCCAACCCGGCGGCGCGCTATGCCTGCGCCTATGACACCGGCCGGGCGGCGGTGCTGCAACAGCCGATCGAAACGCTGACCTATTATGGGCGCGGCACGCTGCGGCTCGGCGCCCACGCGCTGTTCGCCGAAGTGACTGGGTCCGACGCCACGTCGTCCAAGCAGTTTTCGGAGAATCAGCTGTCCGCCAACAACTCCTCGCTGCCGATCGCCTATCCGCTTAACCCGCTGACCGCGGCGACCTACAACGACATCTATGGTCGTCTCGCGGCGGTGTTTCCCGCCATCGCCGCCAACTACCGCAAGCCGATCGCGTTTCGCTATCGCTGCGTCAGCTGCGGGGTGCGGGAATACCGGACGGAGACAACGACGTTTCGCGCCGCCGTGGGTGCGGAAGGACCGCTGTTCAACGGTTGGGACTATCGCACGGGCGGATCGTACGCCCGCAGCGAGTCCTCCTCCGTGCTGGGCAGCGGCTACCAGTATCGCGGCACCTTTGCGAGCGCCGCGGCGGCGGCCGCCTCGGGTGTCCCGGGCGCGGTGGTGGGCGGCGCGGACCCGCGCGCGCCCACCGCACCGGGCGCGACGACCCCTGGGCTGGTCGGGCTAATCAACAGCGGCATCCTGAACCCGTTTTCGCTCACCCAGTCGGCAGCGGCGCTGGCCGGGCTGGAGGCGATCTCCGCCCGCGGCGTCGCGCTGTACGGCGGCAAGTACGAGGTCGCGCAGTTTGACGGGTCGATCGCCGGCAGGCTGCTCCCGCTCCCCGGCGGCACCGCGCAACTGGCCGTGGGCGTCGATTACCGGCGCGAGATGTACAGTTTCAACGGCTCGAACGCGGCGGTTCTCGGAACGCCGGACATCTACAATGCCGCTTTCGACAATATGAATGCGCTGAGCGAAGTCCACCGCGACGTGAAGGCGGCCTATGCCGAGCTGTCGATCCCGATCCTGAAGCCGCTGGAGATCACGCTGGCGGGACGCATCGACGATTATACCGGCTTTGGCACCACTACCAATCCCAAGGTCACCGCCAAGTTCCGGCCCGTCAACTGGCTGATGTTCCGCGGCTCATACAACACCGGCTTCCGCGTGCCGACGTTCAACCAGATCTTCAACGGTACGACCGTGTCCCCGAACCCGGGCAACACCCGCGTCGATCCGAAGACCTGCGCGGCCGGCGTGGTCAGCGCCGCTGGCGGATGCGCGGCAATCACGCCGGAAACGCTGACCGGCGGCAACCTCAACCTCGGGCCGGAAACGTCGGAGCAATACAGCCTTGGCGTGGTGTTCCAGCCGTCGTCCCGGTTCAGCGCCTCCGTCGATTTCTGGGACATCGCGGTGGACAACACCATCGGTTCGCTGACCATCGACCAGCTGCTCGCCAACTACCAGTATTTCGGCAACCGGATCATCCGTGACCCGGCTACCGACACGATTGTCGGGCTCGACCTGCGCGCCGACAACATCGGCTCGCGCCGCACGCAAGGGGTGGAGGTATCGCTGCGCGGCGGCGTGGATGCGCTGGGCGGCGCCTTTTCGGCGGGTCTCGACGGCACGCTGCTGCTCAAGAAGCGCGAGAAGTTCCTGCCCTCCGCGCCATATGGGCCAAGCCTGATCGGCGTGTTCACCTATGCAGGGGATCTCGGCCTGCGCTGGAAGCACAATGCTTTCGTCACCTATTCGACCGACAGCCTGACGCTGAGCCTCTCGCAGATTTACCGCAGCGGCTACAAGAACCAGGCGCTGCCCGGCATCGCCAACGGCAGCGTCGTCCGGCCCGACTACAACCCGCGGGTCGACGCTTATGTGCTCTACAACGCCACCGCCGCCGTGCAGGTGCAGGAGGGCATGGTGCTGACGCTGGGGATGAGGAACATCCTCAACACCGATCCGCCGTTTGCGATCACCTATGATTCGAACACCGGCGCCGGCAGCTCGTGGGAGCCGCGAGTGGCCGATCCGCGCGGCCGATCGTTCACGATCTCGGTCGAGACCAAGTTCTAATCGTTCCCGGCGGGAGGAGCATGGCATGCCATTCTACGATTTTGCGGGCAAACGCCCGATCGTGCCCGCGTCGGCATGGATCGCGCCCAGCGCCGAGCTGATCGCGGAGGTGATCCTTGGCGAAGACGCCAGCGTGTGGTTCGGCGCGGTGATCCGCGCCGACAACACGCCCATTCACATCGGCGCGCGCTCGAACATACAGGAAGGCGCAGTGCTGCATTCCGATCCGGGTGCGCCTTTGACGGTGGGCGAGGACTGCACTGTCGGCCACAAGGCGATCCTGCATGGCTGCACGATCGGCAACGGCACGCTGATCGGGATGGGCGCGGTGCTGCTCAATCGTGCGGTGATCGGACCGGACTGCATCGTCGGTGCCGGGGCGCTGGTCACCGAGGGCAAGACGTTCCCGGCCGGCAGCCTGATCGTCGGGCAGCCGGCGCGAGCGGCCCGCAGCTTGGCTCCCGAAGCGATCGCCGGCCTGAAGCTGTCGGCCGCTCACTATGTGGCAAAGGCGCGCGCGTGCGCCGAGGGGCTGGTCCGCATCGATTAGCTGGACAGCGCGGCCCCCGGCGTGGAACAGATCGCATCATGACCGTGCCCTCGCTTTTCCGTCACCTGCGGCTGCCGGCGATCGGCTCGCCGCTGTTCATCATCTCCGGCCCGGAGCTGGTGATCGCGCAGTGCAAGGCGGGGATCGTGGGATCGTTCCCGGCGCTCAACGCCAGACCGCAGTCTCTGCTCGACGAATGGCTGCACCGCATCACCGAAGAACTCGCGGCGCATAACCGCGCGCACCCCGATCGGCCGGCGGCGCCGTTCGCGGTCAACCAGATCGTACACAGGTCCAACGACCGGCTGGAGGCGGACCTCGCGACCTGCGCCAAGTGGCAGGTGCCGATCGTCATCACATCGCTCGGCGCCCGCGAGGATCTCAACACTGCCGTCCACAGCTGGGGCGGCATCACGCTCCACGACGTGGTCGACGACCGGTTCGCGCGCAAGGCGATCGAGAAAGGTGCCGATGGCCTGATCGCGGTAGCGGCCGGCGCTGGCGGTCATGCCGGCCGGCTGTCCCCCTTCGCGATCGTGGCTGAGATCCGGCAATGGTTCGACGGGCCGCTCGCACTGTCGGGCTCGATCGCGACCGGCGGCGCGGTGCTGGCGGCGCAGGCGATGGGCGCCGATTTCGCCTATATCGGCTCGCCCTTTATCGCCACGGAGGAGGCCAACGCCGATCCCGCCTACAAGCAGGGCATTGTCGACGGGCGCGCGGCCGACATCGTCTATTCCGATCTGTTCACCGGCGTGCATGGCAATTACCTGCGCCGCTCGATCGAGCAGGCGGGCCTCGATCCGGACGACCTGCCGCAAGGAGATCTCAAGACCATGAACTTCGGCGGCGGCGGCAACGGCGAAGGCGGCAGCAAGCCCAAGGCGTGGCGCGACATCTGGGGATCGGGCCAAGGAATCGGCGCGGTGATGCAGGTCGAACCGGTTGCGGATCGCGTCGCCCGGCTGGAGCACGAATATCGTGCGGCGCGGCAGCGGCTGGCATTGCCGCTTGCGTCAGGGGCCGCTGCGGCGAGCTAGAACGCCAGCGCCAGCCGCTGCTGCATGGCGCGGGCCGGGCTGGGCACGGCATGATCGGCGTGGTCGGGGCGGTCGAGCCTGGCAATCCGCCGGTGCAGGTCGCTGCTCGCCATGATCAACAAACGGGCGCGCAGCGGCAGCGCCGCCGCGGCCGCTTCGTCCGTTCGCGGCGCGTCGCCAAGTCGCCGGGAGGGATCGAGCGCCTCGTTCGGCCGCAGCTCACCTGCCGCGACCGCGCGCTGCGTCAGCAGCCAGGCGATGACGTGCATCAGCCGGGTGGTCACCTTCAGCGACTCGCACGAAAAGCCGACCCGCTCGACCGGCGACAGTGACTCCCGTTCGGCGCGGCCGTCCTCGTCGAAATAGGTGCGGGCCTCGTCGGCGAGCACCATCGCCTCGACATACAGCTGGTCGATTAGTCGACGATGGATTCGTGATTCGGCCAGGTTTTCGTGCATGAACGGCGTCGTGGCATAGCCGCGCGACAGCGCCAACTGCTGCGATGCCCGGTTGCGCCGAATGCAGTCCCAATCCGATCCGTGGGCCCGGCTGTCAGGCGATGATGTCGGGAACCAGCGTGTCGTCGAGCAACGCGATCTCGTCGCGCAGCCGCAGCTTGCGTTTCTTCAGCCGCGCCATCTGGAGCTGGTCGGGCGCGCCGCTCTCGGCCAGCGCCGTGATCGCCGCGTCGAGGTCGCGATGCTGCTGCCGCAGAGCATCGCGTCTCGCCTGGATGAGTGCTTCGTCCACGAATGCCCCGCTGTCGCCCCGCCTCCGTTTAGCGCATCCGTTGTCGCCGCGGCGAGCGCCAAACAACGGTTTGTCGCAACAATGACCGCTTTCCACCGCAATGGCGGCGATCAAGTCACGACTTTTCGTGCGCTCGGTGGTTCAATGTCTCCCCACCAACGAAGGAGGCTTTTCCATGCAGACGACGCATCAGGCGGCCCTGGAAACCAAGCACGCGACGCTCGATCGGCGGATTGCGGAGGAAACGCACCGGCCGAAGCCGGACGAGGTGCTGATCGCCGGGCTCAAGAAGCAGAAGCTGCAGCTCAAGGAAGCCATCGTCAGCCTTTGAACGACGCCCAACGGGGCCCGGCCGCAGAACCGCGGCCCCGACGCGCGCCCGTCAGCGCTTCGGCGCCGGCTTGATCGGCTTGCGCGCCTTTTTGGGATCGATCGGCGTCGCCAGCGCCACGCCGGCACGCCCTTCGGCATACCATGCGACACTGCCCTTGACCTCGCCGAGGCCGCGCACTTCCAAGGTGATCTCGGTCCCGATCGGCAGCGGCTTGGCCACTTCGACCATCAAGCCGCCCTCGGACAGGTTGCGAACGCGCACGTCCTGCGTCGCTGCATCGGCGCCAGTCCGCATCTGGGCGATCAGGAACAAGCTGTCCCGCGAGCGCGTGCGCTGGCTTGTGCCCTCGTCGTCGGGGCCATCGAATTCGTACGTAAGTCCGTCCATCAGCCGGTGATCCGCATATGGGCTGGTTGCCGCAGAAACGGCTACCGGCAAAGCGTAGCCAAGTGATTAACCCCGCGACGACCGTTCGGGCAAACTGCCGCCGGCCGGCTATTCCTCGCGCGAGACCTTTTCGTGACGTTCGTGACGCTCCTGCGCTTCCACCGTCATGGTAGCGATCGGCCGTGCTTCGAGACGGGCGAGGCTGATCGGTTCTCCGGTGACGTCGCAATAACCGTATTCGCCTTCATCGATGCGGCGGATCGCCGCCTCGATCTTGGACACCAGCTTGCGCTGGCGATCACGGGTCCGCAGTTCGATCGACCAGTCGGTCTCGCTGGACGCCCGATCGGTGAGGTCCGCCTCGCGCAGCGTATCGACCTGGAGCTGGGACAGCGTTCCTTGCGCTTCGCGCAGGATCGCCTCCTTCCAGGCGAGCAGCTTGCGGCGGAAATAATTCTGCTGCCGCAGGCTCATGAACGGTTCGTCAGCGCTTGGCCTGTAGCCATCGTCGGCATCGTTCGCCGCCGGCGGCTTGGAGGATCCGGTGCTGTCCACGCGATTGATTACCGTCGCCATGCCCACTCTCCCAGCGGTCCGCGACGACGCTTGGCTGCGTCTCGACCCGAACCGCCCCCTATGGATGCGGGCCTATAGTCGTGTGCTTATGGGGCCACAAGTCGCCCGCTAGGATTGCCCCATGTTAGCCGCCGGTTGTGGCCGCCGGGGCACAGGCCGTCCTTGTGGGTTCGCACACCGGACGGGTGGCGCGGTGGAATGAAGGGCCGATTGCCCCATCGTTGTCCCGCTTTGAAACGTTAAGCGTGATGATCTCGCGTGGCGGCTGCCGAAATTCTCGCGGGCCGTGAATATGGTGGTTAACGCGCTTGCGCTTAATGCTTTGTTTGGCACTTCTGGCCACAGCGGCACGTGATGCTGTGATGACAAACAGCGCATTGGCGGCGCCAACAACGAGAAAGTGACACCATGTCGGTTCGGATGGCTTTGGCGAAACTCTGCGCTTGCGCCTGCGGCGGCGCTGTCATCGGTGGCGGTGCCGTGCACATGGCCGAACGCCCCAAGTATCAGCTGGACACCAAGCGGATCGTGAAGCACGCACCGGTGCGCCAGGCGAAGCGGGTGGCAATGGTCCGCACCAAGCGCCGGGTGGTGACGCGCACCACGGCCGCCTGCGCGCCCACGGTGGTGACGGTAGCGAACACGCCGGTCCCGGCGCCCGTGCCGCATGAAACCTTTATAAGCGGCGGCGGCGTGCCCGTGGTGGTGGGCGGCAGCGGCGGCTTCTTCGGCGGCGGCGGGTTCGGTGGCGGCTTCTTTGGCGGCGGCAGCTCGGGTTCGAGCGGCAGCGTGGTGGTTTCCTCCACTTCCAGCGGCGCCAATGTCGACATCAACAATTCTAACAGCCAGAACCAAAACCAGAACCAGAACCAGAACCAGAACCAGAACCAAAATCAGAACGAAAACCAGAACCAGAACGGCGGCGGCGAGATGAAGCCGGGCAAGCCGGGCAAGGACCACGGCAGCTCGACCAGCAGCTCCTCCACCAGCAGCTCGAGCGGATATGGGTCCAGCAGCCAGGGTTGGTCTACCAGCAGCGGCTGGAGCTCGGGCGGGTCGAATGGCGGCTCGGGCAGCAGTTCGGGTTCGAGCAGCGGCTCGTCGTCCACCAGCAGCTCGACGTCAAGCTCCAGCTCGAGCAGTTCGTCGGGCAGCACGGGTTCGAGCGGCGGCCCGCCGGCGCCGGTTCCTGCGCCGCCGATGGTGCTGCTGTTCGGCGCCGCGGCTGCAGCATTGGTGGCCCGCAAGCGGCTGGCCAAACCCGCCGCAGCCTGACGCCCGGGCCTGACGCCCGCACCCGGGTACGAGACAACGCCCGCGCAGCGATGCGCGGGCGTTGACGTGTTCAGGCGGACGCGTTCAGTCCGTCTCAGGCGTTGACCAGCGCCTGCTCGATCTCGCCGATCGGCCGGCCGGTCAGGTCCTTGCCCAGTTCACCCGCGAGCCGCGCGCTGACTTCCTTGTGGTAATGCTTGCGCAGCTCGCCCAGCGTGCCGGGCGGGGCGACCACGATCAACTTGTCGTAATCGTTCACCAGCGCGCGTTTCTTGAGGATCTCTGCAGCCTCGGCGGCAAAGCGATCTTCCTCCAGCTGGTGAAAGTCCGCTTCGCCCATCGAACTGCGCGACTGGCCGAAGGGACCGCCGCCACCCGACGCCGCGGCAGGCGCGCCGGCACTACCTTGCGTGCTCAGTGCACGGCCCGAATTGTCGGTTTTCTGGTCCGAAGTTTTCGGGTTGGGATGCTCCTGGGCGCTGATCACTTGCAGATTGGGATATTCCCCGTCGCCTTCGTTGCGCAGCAAAAGCAGCTTGCGCCCGTCGGCGACAAGCACCACCGCGTTGTGCGGGACCAGCATCGGCTATTCTCCTTGTTTGCCTGCACGCCCAACGTCCGGCCGGGCACGTGGGTTGCGCGCCTGCCGCCCCGCCGCCATAGCCTTCGCCCCATGCACGACATCCGCCTGATCCGCGACGACCCCGCCGCCTTCGACGCAGCGCTTGCCCGCCGAGGGGTGGCACCGCAGGCAGAAGGGTTACTGGCGCTGGACGAACAGCGCCGCGCCACCATCGCTAAGGCGCAGGCTGCGCAGACCGACCGCAATGCGCTATCCAAGCAGATCGGCGCCGCCAAGGCTGCCCGTGACGAAGAGCGCGCAACGGCGCTGATGGCGGAAGTCGCGGCCTTGAAGGAAGCGCTGCCCGCTTTCGAGGCGGAAGAAGCGCGATTGGGCACCGAACTCGACACAGCGCTGGTCGCCCTTCCCAACCTGCCCGCCGCGGACGTGCCAGACGGCGCGGATGAAGACGCCAATCAGCTGGTGGATCGCTGGGGGGGGCCTCCCACCTTCGCCTTTGACGCGCGGGATCACGACGTGATCGGCCCGGCGCTCGGTCTCGATTTCGACACGGGCGCGGCCATCGCCGGCGCGCGGTTCACCCTGCTGCGCGGACCCGCCGCGAAGCTCAGCCGCGCGCTGGGGCAGTTCATGCTCGACCGGCTGGTGGAGCAAGGCGGCTATGAGGAGGTCGCGCCGCCGCTGCTGGTGCGCGACGATGCGGTATTCGGCACGGGGCAACTGCCGAAATTCGCCGAGGACCTGTTCCGCACCACCGACGGCCGCTGGCTGATCCCCACCGCCGAAGTGTCGCTGACCAACATCGTTCGCGAGAAGATTTTGGCGGAAGGCGAGTTGCCGCTGCGCTTTACGGCGCTGACGCCGTGCTTCCGGTCGGAGGCCGGCGCGGCGGGACGCGACACGCGCGGCTTCATCCGCCAGCATCAGTTCGACAAGGTGGAGATGGTGTCGATCGTCACGCCCGACGCGTCCGATGCCGAACATGAGCGCATGACCGCCTGCGCCGAGGGCACGCTGAAGGCGCTGGAACTGCCGTTCCGCCGGATGAAGCTGTGCACCGGCGACATGGGCTTCACCGCCGCACGGACATATGACCTCGAAGTTTGGCTGCCCGGACAGGCGCGGTATCGGGAGATTTCGAGCTGCTCGACCTGCACCGACTTTCAGGCACGGCGGATGAACACGCGCTATCGGCCCGCGGGCGAGAAGGCCACGCGCTTTGTGCACACCCTCAACGGCTCCGGTCTGGCCGTCGGCCGCACGCTGGTCGCGGTGATCGAGAACTATCAGCAACAGGATGGATCGGTTGCCGTGCCGATCGCCTTGCAGCCCTACCTTGGCGGCCTGCAACTGCTGGAACCGCGCTGACCAGCCGGGACATGGGTGCAGCGCGCATCGGTGATCGGCACTGACGCCCGCGCCAGGGTGGGCTATGCCGGGCAGCGGGAACGCGTAGGAGCAGGCGATGACGCGAGCGGTGATGGCGGTTGGCTTGCTGGCGATGCTTGCCGCGTGCATCCCGCAGGTGGAGCCGCCCTACCGAAGCGGCGCGCCGGCGCCACGCGCGCCCGAACGGCGGCCCTATCCGCGCCCGCGTTATGACGACACTGGCCAGGCGCCCCGGCCGCAGGTCGACCGCCGTGACGCACCGCGGCGCGACGACGACCGCCCGCCACCGGAGCAGGACATTCCCGGACGCGACACCGCCCGAATGCCCGAGCCGTTGGCGACCTCCAAGGCAACCTGGGAAGCACGGCCGGTGAGGCCGATGGCGAAGGAGGTGCCTTCGACGAGCTACGGGGTCGCGCCCGGTGATACGCTGGGCAGCATTGCGGCCCGTACGGGAGCTGGCGAAGGCGCCATCGCCCAAGCCAACGATCTCCAGGCTCCGTTCGCGATCGCCGCAGGCCAACGGCTGACGATCCCCGGTGGTCGCTACCATGTCGTCCGCCCTGGCCAGTCGGGCATCGCGATCGCCCGCGCCTATGGCGTCGAATGGTCGCGCATCGTCGCCGCCAACGCCCTCTCCGAGCCGTTCGTGCTGCGCATCGGCCAGCGCATCCTGATCCCCGGCACGCAACCCGGCAGCAACAGCCTGGCGGATCGGGCGGCGGCCTTCACCCTCGACGTTGATGACATCCTGACCGGCGGCGAACCGGCCCAGGCCGCGCACCAGCCGCCCGCAAAACCGGTCACCACGCCGCGCCGGGTGCTGCCCCCAACGGCAGTGGTCGCCGCGCCAGCCCAGTTACGCGGCGGCTTCATGTGGCCCGTCGATGGCCGGGTGGTGAAGCGCTTCGGCCCCGGCGCCACCGGCGAGCGCAACGACGGCATCAAGATCGCCGTGCCGCTGTCGACGCCCATCCACTCGGCCGCCGATGGCGTGGTCGCCTATGTCGGCAGCGGCATCGCCGCGCTGGGCGGGCTGGTGATCATCAAGCATGGCGACGGCTGGACCAGCGTCTATGGCCATGCCGCCCGGCTGCTGGTCCGCCGCGGCCAGGCGGTGAAGCAGGGGCAAACCGTGGCGCTGTCCGGCGACACGGGCTTTGCCGACCGCCCCGAGGTGCATTTCGAGTTGCGCAAGGGCCGAACGCCCGTGGACCCGCAACGCGAGTTGCCGCCGGCCTGAGCGCGGGATGACGGAGGCAAACGGGAATGCTACCGCCGCGGCATGACCGACTACCAGTCCGATCTGCTCGCCACGCTGTCGACGCGCGGCTACCTTCACCAGATGACCGACGCGGCCGCGCTCGACGCGCTCGCCCGCCAGCAGGTGGTGCCCGGCTATATCGGCTTCGATCCCACCGCGCCGTCGCTGCACGTCGGCAGCCTGGTGCAGATCATGCTGCTGCGCCGGCTTCAGCAAAGCGGACACAAGCCGATCGTGCTGATGGGCGGCGGCACCGGCAAGATCGGCGATCCCAGCTTCAAGGAAGAATCGCGCCGGCTGCTCACCGGCGACCTGATCGCGGACAATGTCGCCTCCATCCGGCGCATCTTCGAACGCTTCCTGACCTTTGGTGATGGTCCGACCGATGCGGTGATGCTCGACAACGCCGAATGGCTCGACGCGCTGGAGTACATCCCGTTCCTCCGTGAGGTCGGGCAGCATTTCTCGGTCAATCGGATGCTGAGCTTTGATTCGGTGAAGCTGCGCCTGGACCGCGAACAGTCGCTGAGCTTTCTTGAGTTCAACTACATGATCCTCCAGGCCTATGATTTCCTGGAGCTGTCGCGCCGGGCGGGATGCCGGCTGCAGATGGGCGGGTCGGACCAGTGGGGCAACATCGTCAACGGCATCGAGCTCGCCCGCCGCATGGACGGCACGGAGGTCTTCGGCGTCACCACGCCGCTGCTCACCACCGCCGACGGCACCAAGATGGGCAAGACGGTGGCGGGCGCGGTGTGGCTGCACGAGGACCAGCTGCCGCACTTCGACTACTGGCAGTTCTGGCGCAACACGGACGACCGCGACGTCGGCCGCTTCCTGCGCCTGTTCACCGACCTGCCGCTCGACGAGATCGCGCGGCTGGAGGCGCTGCCGGGCGCCGAGATCAACGCCGCCAAGGTGGTGCTGGCCACCGAAGCTACCGCCATGTGCCGCGGCCGTGCGGCTGCCGAGGAAGCCGCGGAAACGGCGCGGCAGACGTTTGAGCAGGGCGGCGTCGGCGACGCGCTGCCGCAGATCACCGTCTCGGCTGCGTCTATCACGTTGGTTGAGGCGCTGGTCGGGCTGGGGTTCGCGGCGTCCAACGGCGAGGCTCGGCGCAAGATCGGGGAAGGCGCGGTGCGGGTCGGCGGCGAGCCGGTGCGCGATCCCGCCGGGGTGATCGCCATGGGTGAGGAACCGGTGCGGCTCAGCCTCGGCAAGAAGCGCCACGGGCTGCTTACGCGGGGTAGCTGAGCGCACCAAACTGTTAACCCAGACCGTTTTCGTCCCCTTCATGCTCTGCCCGTACCCCAAGTGCCCAGGCCTGGAGTGTACCGAAGGCGATGACGCAGGCAGGTGCCATCAAGTCGGATCAGCGCGAAGCACCGCGCGACGAGGTGCATTATCGTACCCGCGGCACGCTGGCCGATGGGCAGTCGCTGCAGTTGCTGATCGTCAACATGTCGGCGCGCGGGCTGATGGCCCGGTGCGAGGCGTCGCTGACCGAAGGCGTGTCGGTGCGGGTGCGACTGCCGGTGGTCGGCACGGTGTCGGCCCACGTCCGCTGGGCGCTGGGCGGGCGGTTCGGCTGCGAACTCGACCAGGTGATTCCGCTTGCCAACTATCTCCTGGTGCTCGCCACCATGGTCGCGCGCGGCTAAAGCCGGTTTGACGATTGTTATCCGTTCGCCCTGAGCTCGTCGAAGGGCGTGTTCCGGGCGCCTGTGCTTCGACAAGCTCAGCACCAACCGCTGAGTGGATCTGATCGGTGGGAAGCCCCGTTAACCCGAGCGGAGCAGCGCCACCCCGGCGTCGCGCTCGAAGAGGTATAGCGCCGTCCGCGACGCCTGCCCGCGCGTGCCTTGCAGACCGCCATCGCGGTCGATCAGCAGCCGGGCGTCATCCTGCGCGCATTGCAGCAGGTCGGCGAGCATGTCGGGCGTGGCGAGGCGGAACGCCGCCTCCCCCGACTGGCGCGTGCCGAGCAGTTCGCCGGCACCCCGCAGGCGAAGATCCTCTTCGGCGATGCGGAAACCGTCGTTGGTTTCCCGCATGAGTGCAAGGCGCGCGCGAGACGTCTCGCTGAGCGATGCGCCGCGCACCAGCAGGCAGCGCGACAGGCCGCCGCCCCGACCCACCCGACCCCGGAGTTGGTGAAGCTGCGCAAGGCCGAAGCGGTCGGCATGTTCGATCACGATCAGTGTCGCATTGGGCACGTCGACGCCAACCTCGATCACCGTGGTCGCGACCAGCACGCCAAGGCGCCCGCCGGCGAACGCCTCCATCACCGCGTCCTTTTCCGGGCCCCTCATGCGGCCATGAACGAGGCCCACCCGGTCGCCGAAGCGGGCGCGCAGCGTCTCGGCCCGGGCTTCGGCGGCTTGCAGATCGCTGCGCTCGCTTTCCTCGACCAGCGGGCACACCCAATACGCCTGCCCACCCTCCGACAGATGCCGGCCGAGCGCGTTGACGACCTCGTCGAGCCGGTCCTCCGACACCACGCGCGTCTCGATCGGCTGGCGGCCGGGCGGCATCTCGTCGAGGCGGGAGACGTCCATCTCGCCATATTGCGCGAGAGTCAGCGTGCGCGGGATCGGCGTCGCGGTCATCGCAAGCAGGTGCGGCGGGCGCTGGCCCTTGGCGGAGAGCATCATCCGCTCGGCGACGCCGAAGCGGTGCTGCTCGTCCACCACCACCAGCGCGAGGTCGCGATAGGTGACCGCCTCCTGGAAAATGGCATGGGTGCCGACCAGGATGTCGATCTCTCCGCTCGCAAGGTCCATCAGCGTCGCCTCGCGAGCCCGGCCCTTGTCGCGGCCGGTGAGTACCGCGATGTTGAGCGGCAGGTCGCCGAGCGTCTTGCGCAGCGTTTCGTAATGCTGGCGTGCAAGAATCTCGGTCGGCGCCAGCATTGCCGTCTGCGCGCCGGCCTCCACCGCGATCAGCATCGCCATTGCCGCGACCAGCGTCTTGCCCGAGCCGACATCGCCTTGCAGCAACCGCAGCATGGGCGCGCTTTGCGCCAGATCGCCCTCGATCTCGCGCACGGTGCGTGCCTGGGCGCCGGTGAGCTGATACGGCAGCTTCAGCAGCTCGCGCAGCTTGCCGTCGCCGGTCAGCGCCCTGCCCCGCCGCTGGCGCGTGTCCTGGCGCACCAGCGTCATCGCGAGCTGGTTGGCGAACACCTCGTCATAAGCCAGACGTTCGTGGGCCAGCCTGTCGGCAGGGTCCGCGTGGATGCGAGCCAGCGCCTCGCGCCAGTCTGGCCAGCCGCGCTGTTGCTTCAGGCTCGGCTCGATCCACTCGGCGAGGCCGGGCGCCCGCTCCACCGCCTGTGCCGCAAGCGCGCCCAGCCGGCGCGAGGTGAGGCCTTCCGACAGCGGATAGATCGGTTCGCGTTCCCGGAACGCTTCCTCGGTGTCGAGGAGGTCCGGGTGGACGATCTGAAGCTCCTGGCCGTAGAGGTCGAGCTTGCCCGATACCCGCCGCGGCTCGCCCAGCGGCAACAGCTTCTTCACCCAACCGGAATTGCCGCCGAAGAAGGTCAGGCTGGCATAATTGCCGTGCGCGTCGGTCGCCTGCACCCGCGTCGGTCCGCGTCCGCTGCTGATCCGGTAATCGCGCGGCGTCAGGTTGATCGCGATCGTGCGGCCGGCGTCGCTCGCCATCAGCTCGTCGCGCGGCAGCCGGTCGATCCAGCCGGTCGGCAGGTGAAACGCGATGTCGACGACGCGGGCGAGCTTCAGCCGTTCCAGCGGCTTGGCGAGCGCAGGGCCGACGCCCTTCAGCGCGGTGACTTCGGCGAACAGCGGATTGAGGATTTCGGGACGCATGACTATGTGCGCACCAGCCCTAGCCGTTCGGGCTGAGCTTGTCGAAGCCCGTGCGCACGAAACACGGCCTTCGACAGGCTCAGGCCGAACGGCCCTGATGCCGACGATTGCTGCCGCGTTCCCCCAAAGTCGTACTTTGCCGGGCGACTTCAGCACCCGCCGGCTATTTGCCGTTGGAGTCGTATGGATCACGCCACCCGCCTGAAACGCCTGAAATTCCGTGCCTGGCACCGCGGCACCAAGGAGGCCGACCTGATGATCGGCGGCTTCTTCGACGCGCATGTCGCGAGCTGGACCGCCGCCGAGCTCGACTGGTTCGAGGCGCTGCTGGAGGAACAGGACGTAGACATCATGGGCTGGGCGATCGGCTCTATCCCCTGCCCGGCGGAATGGAACGGTTCGATGATGCAGGCGATGCGCACGCTGAGCTACGTGCCCGTGGCGCGCTGAACCTTTCCCAACCGTTCGGTTCGAGCGAAGTCGAGAACCGGTGACGGCAAACAGGTGCCTCGACTTCGCTCCACACGAACGGGAATTCGGATTGCCCGACCTGAAGACCATTCTTTCCGCCAAGCAGCCGCTGACTCTGTCGGGCGTGCCGACGGGGTTCCTGCCCGCGCTGCTCGCCGATCTTGCGCGTGCGGCGGCCGGCAAGGCGAAAGGCGCGCGTGCGGTGTTCATCGCACCCGACGACAATGCGATGCGCGCCATCGCATCGACCGCATCCTATTTCGCGCCCGAGCTCCAGATCGTCGAGTTTCCCGCCTGGGACTGCCTGCCCTATGATCGCGCCTCGCCGACGCTGAGGGTGATGGCCGATCGCATCGCCGCGCTGCACGCGTTGCAGGCCAAGGCGAAAGGCCCGCAGTTGTTCCTGACTACCGCCAATGCTGCGACCCAGCGCGTGGTGACGCCGTTCCGCATTCGTCAGCTGGTGGCGACGCTCGCGCCGGGCGAGCGGATCGGGCGGGACGACCTATCGACGCTGCTCACCGCCAACGGCTATGTTCGCACCGACACCGTCCACGATCAGGGCGAATACGCGGTGCGCGGCGGCATCGTTGACCTGTTCCCGAGCGGCGAGGAACAGGCGCTGCGGCTCGATTTCTTCGGCGATGAGATCGAGTCGGTCAGGAGTTTCGACCCCGCCGATCAGCGCACAACCGGCCGGCTCGACGGGTTCATCCTGCTGCCGGCGTCGGAAGCGCTGCTGGACGAGAATTCAGTGAAGCGGTTCCGGAGCGGCTATCGGGAGCGGTTCGGCGCGACGGCGACGGGCGACCCGCTATACCAGGCGGTGAGCGAAGGCCGCAGGCTGGCGGGCATGGAGCATTGGCTGCCGCTGTTCGAGGAAAAGCTGGCGAGGCTGTGGGATCATCTGTCGCCCGACGACGTGGTAGTCCGCGATGCCGGCGTCGCCGCCGCGGCGGAGCAGCGGCTGGAGGCGATCGCCGACTATTACGAGAACAGGAAGCGCGCCGAGGCGGCCCAGCCGGGCAGCTATCGTCCGCTCCCGGCCAAGGCGCTCTACCTCGACGGCGCCGAGTGGGAGTCGGCGCTGGCCGCGTCACGCGCGCACCTCGCCACCGGCTTTCACGAGCCGGAGAGTGCCACCGTCCTCGACTTCGGCGTCGACGGGCCGCGCGACTTCGCGCCGGAGCGGGCGAACCACGTCAACATCTACGAAGCCGTCGCCGATCACGTGGAAGCCTTGCGGAAGCAGGGCCGGAAGCCGGTGCTGGCAAGCTATTCGGTGGGCGCGCGCGAGCGGCTAGGAGGCCTGCTCGCCGATCACGGGCTGAAGGGCGCCAAGCAGGCTGAGACGTGGCAGGAAGCGCTGGGGATCGCCGACACCACCAAGTCGTTCGGCTTGGCGTTGGTGGTGCTGCCGCTCGACCACGGCTTCACCGCGCCCGGCGTGGCGGTGCTGACCGAGCAGGATATGCTCGGCGATCGGCTGGTCCGGCGAGCCAAGCGCAAGAAGTCGGCGGACGCCTTCCTTGCCGAGCTGGCGACGCTGTCGCCGGGCGACCTCGTCGTCCATGCCGACCACGGTATCGGCCGCTATGAGGGGCTGACCTCCATCCCCGTCGCCAAGGCGCCGCACGATTGCGTGGCGCTGACCTATGCCGGCGGCGACAAGTTGTTCGTGCCGGTCGAGAATCTCGAAGTGCTCTCCCGCTACGGCTCGGGCGAGGAGGGCGCGGCGCTCGATCGCCTCGGCGGCGAAGCGTGGCAGCGGCGCAAGAGCCGCATGAAGGAGCGGATACGCGAGATCGCCGGCGAGCTGATCGCAACGGCGGCCGAACGCGCGCTGCATCCGGGCGACGTCATGGAGCCCGACGCCAGCGGCTACCCGAGCTTCGTGGATCGCTTCCCGTATCAGGAGACCGATGACCAGGACCGCGCGATCGGCGACGTCATCAGCGACCTTGGCGCAGGCAAGCCGATGGACCGGCTGGTGGTCGGCGACGTCGGTTTTGGCAAGACGGAGGTCGCCCTGCGCGCCGCGTTCGTGGCGGCGATGGCGGGCAAGCAGGTCGCGGTGGTGTGCCCGACCACCCTTCTCGCGCGCCAGCATTTCAACAACTTTACCGCGCGTTTCGAAAGTTTTCCGATGAAGATCGGCCGCCTTTCCCGCCTCGTCACCGCGGCCGAGGCGAAGGCGACGCGCGAGGGGCTGGCGGCGGGCACCATCGACGTGGTCGTCGGCACCCATGCGCTGCTCGCCAAGAACGTCGACTTCAAGCGGCTCGGCCTCGTCGTGGTGGACGAGGAACAGCGCTTTGGCGTCACCCACAAGGAGCGGCTGAAGGCACTGCGCGCCGATGTCCACATGCTGACGCTGACCGCGACGCCGATCCCGCGCACCTTGCAGATGGCGATGAGCGGCATTCGCGAGCTGTCGGTGATCCAGACGCCGCCCGTCGATCGCCTAGCCGTGCGGACCTATGTGATGCCGTGGGACCCGGTGGTGCTGCGCGAGGCGTTGCTGCGCGAACATTATCGCGGCGGCCAGAGCTTCATCGTCACGCCGCGCGTCGCCGACCTGCCCGATATCGAGGATTACCTGCGCAAGCACGTGCCCGAGGTCCGCTATGTCGTCGCGCACGGCCAGATGTCGCCGACCGAGGTCGAGGAGCGGATGAGCGCCTTTTACGACAAGAAGTTCGAGGTGCTGGTTTCGACCACCATCATCGAGTCGGGCATCGACATTGCGTCGGCCAACACGATGATCGTCAACCGCGCGGACCGCTTCGGCCTCGCCCAGCTCTACCAGTTGCGCGGGCGGGTCGGCCGGTCCAAGACGCGCGCATATGCCTATATGGTCACGCCGCCCGAACGGCAGATGACCGAAGCGGCGGACAAGCGGCTGAAAGTCTTGAGCGATCTCGACACCTTGGGCGCGGGTTTTCAGCTCGCGAGTCACGACCTCGATATCCGTGGCGCCGGCAACCTGCTCGGCGACGAACAGTCGGGGCACATCAAGGAAGTGGGCTACGAGCTTTACCAGTCGATGCTGGAGGAGGCGATCATGGACGCCAAGGCGGGCGGCATGGCCAAGCGCCCGCGCGATTTCTCGCCCCAGATCAATGTCGACGCGCCGATCCTCATCCCCGAGGAGTATGTCCCCGATCTCGACCTGCGCATGGGCCTCTATCGCCGTCTCAACGAGCTGGAGGAAGCGCAGGAGATCGAAGCTTTTGCCGCGGAGATGATCGACCGGTTCGGTCCGCTGCCGGAGGCGACGGAGAACCTCGTCCAGGTGATCGAAATCAAGCTGAATGCGAAGAAGGCATGCGTCGCGAAGATCGACGTGGGGCCCAAGGGCGCTTTGGTCTCGTTCCACGACGACAAGCCGCCCAACGTCGACGGGCTGCTCGCCTATGTCGGCCGGCTCGGCGACATCGCCAAGCTCCGCCCCGACAGCAAGCTGGTGCTCAACCGCGTCTGGGCCGATCCCAAGGCGCGCCTTCGGGGCGCACTGCAACTCTCAAAGGGGTTGGCCAAGGCGGCGGGCTAGCGCGCCCTCAGCGCTGGGCCTCCACCAGCGAGACCAGCGCCCGCTCGTCCAGCGGCTCGGCGAACAGATAGCCCTGATACACGGAGCAGCCCGCCGCCGCGAGCATGGCGCGCTGTTCAACCGTTTCCACCCCTTCGGCGATGACGACGATGCCGAGCGAGCGCGCCATGTCGATGGCACCGCGCACCACGACCTGGTCGCGCGCGGTGCCGGCGATGTCCTGCGCCAGCGACTTGTCGATCTTGAGGTAATCGACCGGCAGTGCCTTGAGATAGGCGAGGCTGGAATAGCCGGTGCCGAAGTCATCAATGGCAACGCGGCAGCCCGCACCACGAAGCTGCGCCAACAGCCCCGCGCCGGCGTCGAGGTCCGCCATCAGCCCCGTTTCGGTGATCTCCAGCGTCAATCGCCCGCGTGGGAAACCGCTGGCGTCGACATGCGCGAGGAAGGTGTCAACAAACCCCGAACGGGCAAGATCGGCCGCCGTCAGATTGAGCGAAAGCCGCAGCGCCGCCAACGCCGGCGGCCAGGCGGAGGCACACTCGAGCACCCGCCGCTGGATGTGCTCGGACAAGGCCAGACCCAGACCGGCACGCTCGGCCGCTGCCAGCAAGGCACCCGCGCCCAGTGGCCCGAGCCTCGGATGGTCCCACCGCGCCAGCGCCTCCACCCCGACCAGCGTTTCGTTGTCGATGGAAACCTGCGGCTGATAACGGATAGCCACTTCGCCGCGGGCCATGGCAAGGTGAACATCGACCGCCAGCGCCTCCGCAGCGTGACCGTCTTCACCGTCGGTCAGGGGAGAGGCCGGCACGTCCGCCGCCGGTGTCCGCGCCGCCCGGGCGATCGTCGTGGCCGGATCATCACCCGGCCGAGCGCCGGCGATGCCGATGCGGGTGCCGAGGACGGCCTCAACCTCGCCGACGCGGAACGGGCTCGCCAGTGCCTCCTCGATACGTGCGGCGAGCAGGATGGCGCGTTCTGCCGGTCCCGCGACCGCGGCGACGATGCCGGGTCCATCGACCCGCGCCACCAGCCCTTGCTCGTCGGCGAGCGCCCTGACCTGTGCGGCAATGCGTCGTTCGGCCGCCTTGACCAGTGCCGTGCCGACGCGGCGGCCGTGGGCCGCGTTCACGAGGTCGAAGCGCAACAACGTGACGTGGATCACCGTCAGCGGCGTTCCCGCTGCGAGATGTCTGGCCATCCACTCGTCGGTACCGCGTGAGCCCGGCTGGCGCGCGCCGCGGCGCTCCCGCGAGCGCGGGCGAGCCGCGTTCCGCTCGGCAAAGCGCAACGCCTGGGCGAACCCCTCACCGCCATTGCCGACCAGCGCGACCTGGGTCGCTCCGGCTTCGTAGAAACGATCAAGCAGCGCCGGTGCCGCATCGCCGACGATCACCATCACCGTCGGCGCCTTCGCGCTTGCGGTTAGCCGCTCGGCAGCGGCGGCGTCGCCCGATGCGTCGATCGCGGCGATCGACACGCCGCTGCCGAAGCCGTCGGCAACCTGCTCGACCTGCCAACCCGCCTCACGCGCGACGGCAAGCAGCGCGTCGCTGCGCGTCGGCGACCACAGCTCGATTGACGTTTCCTGCTGTGCCATCGCACCGCCTTAGCTGCGAGGACGTCAGCCGCCAATGCGTGATCGGCCTTGCCGCGGGGGCATGGGCACCCTAGCTCAGGGGAGATGGCAAGCGCCCCCGCCCCTTCCGACCGGCTCTCGCTCGTCGACGCGCATGGCCGCGCTATCCGCTATCTGCGCATTTCCGTGACTGATCGCTGCGACTTGCGGTGCCGCTATTGCATGGCGGAGCAGATGACGTTCCTGCCGCGCACCGCGCTGCTGGCATTGGAAGAGATCGCGGTGATCGCAGAGCGGTTCATCGCGCGAGGCGTCAACAAGATTCGTTTGTCCGGCGGCGAGCCGCTGGTGCGGCGCGACGTCGGCGAGCTGGTCGCCAGGCTTGGCGGGCATGTCGGGCAAGGGCTCGACGAGCTTACCATGACCACCAACGGCACCCGGCTGGCCGATCACGCCGCCGGGCTGGTGGCGGCCGGCATCCGCCGCGTCAACGTCAGCCTCGACAGCCTCGATCCGGACGTGTTCCGTTTCATCACCCGCCATGGCGATGTTGGCCAGGTGATCGCCGGCATTCTGGCCGCACGCGACGCGGGGCTGCGGGTCAAGATCAACGCCGTCGCGCTGGCGGGCCTCAACGAGGACGAACTCGGCTCCATGCTGGCCTGGTGCGTGGCTGAGAGGCTCGACCTGTCGCTGATCGAAACCATGCCGCTGGGCGCGATTGACGAGGATCGCGTGGATCGGTTCGTGCCGCTGCAACGCGTGTTCGACCGGCTCGCCGCCTCCTTCGATCTCAGGCGCGATAGCCACAGGACCGGCGGACCTGCGCGTTACTGGCGGGTGGGTGACAGCGGCACGCGCCTGGGGCTGATCTCGCCGCTCACCGCCAACTTCTGCGATGGCTGCAACCGGGTGCGGCTGACCACCGACGGCAAGCTCTATGCCTGCCTTGGCCATGACGACCAGGTCGATCTCAAGGCGGCGCTGCGGGATGGCGGCATCCCTGCGCTCGATGCGGCGATCGACCACGCGCTGCTGATCAAGCCAAAACGCCACGATTTCCGCATCGGCGTCGGCGAGGCGCCGGCGGTCGGCCGGCACATGAGTGTCACCGGCGGATGACGAACTTCGTCCGGCGGGCGCTGGTTGCCTCACCGACCGCGCCGGCGCAGGCGGCCGCGATGGAACTGCGCGATGGTGGCGACTGGGTGCCCATCGCGGACGATCCGGACCTGGTCGTCGCACTCGGCGGCGACGGGTTCATGCTGCAAACGCTGCACACCACTCTGGAACGCCGCAAGCCTCCTGCGCCCGTATTTGGCATGAATCTCGGAACCGTCGGGTTCCTAATGAACGAGTGGCGTCGCCATGGGCTGGAGGAGCGCTTGCGGCGGGCCAAGCCGTTTGTGGTCACACCGCTGATGATGACCGCCACCGGCGTCGATGGCCGCGTCCACACGCTGTCCGCGATCAACGAAGTGTCGTTGCTGCGCGAAACCCGCCAGACCGCCAAGCTGGAGGTCATGGTCAACGACCGCATCGTGCTGCCGGAGCTGGCCTGCGACGGCATCCTTGCCGCCACGCCGGCGGGGTCCACCGCGTACAACCTGTCGGCGCAGGGCCCCATCCTGCCCCTTGGGTCCGCGTTGATCGCGCTGACGCCGATCAGCCCGTTTCGTCCCCGCCGCTGGCGAGGCGCCATCCTTCCCGACAAGGCGCGCATCCGCATTCGGGTGCTGGATGCCGGCAAGCGGCCGGTGTCCGCGGTCGCCGACCAGCGCGAGGTCCGCGACGTCGGGTCCGTGGACATCTGCATCGATCGCGCGCGCGAGCTGACGCTGCTGTTCGATCCGGAACACGCGCTCGACGATCGGATCACGATGGAGCAGTTCCTGTCATGAAGGCTTGCATCCTGCATTCGCCTGATTATAGAGCCGCCCACGGCTTCATTCCCTGATAGCTCAGCGGTAGAGCTCTCGACTGTTAATCGAGCGGCCGTAGGTTCGAATCCTACTCAGGGAGCCACCACCTTCACCCGGCGCCACTCAGCGTGGCGAGCGTCGGCGGCGGCAACGCGTTTCCATTCTTGCGGAGCCTGCTGCCCTTCCGAAGCGTTGGCGGTGGTAATGGAGCAGTTCTCTGGCCAACTAACGATTCCGACGCATGGCCCCGGTCTCACCGACGTCACGCGCCCGATCGCTGCCTGGATCGCCGCGCAATCCGTCCGCACCGGTCTGCTAACGGTGTTCTGCCGACATACCTCGTCATCGTTGCTGATCAACGAGAACGCGGCGGGCGCGGTGCGTCGCGACCTGGAGCGGTATTTCGCGGCCATCGCGCCGGAGGATCCGCACCGTTACGAGCATGACGAGGAAGGGCCGGACGACATGCCGGCGCACCTGCGCACCGCCATGACGAACGTCAGCCTGTCCATCCCGGTCAGCGATGGCCAGATGACGCTGGGGACGTGGCAGGGCGTGTTCCTATTCGAGCACCGCTCCGCCCCACACCGCCGCACGCTGGCGCTGCACCTGTTCGGCGAGCGCGAGGCAGGCTGAGGGCCATTATCCCTGTGATTTCATGGACGTAAACGTCACGCGCCAGCGCATGGAGCCAAGTCGTTCATCGCACGTTCCACTTGGCACGGGTAATAATCGGCGGTTCGCCGCCTTCTGCCGCGAACGGAGACAGGCACATGTCGTTTAACTGGAGTCGCAAGGCCGTTCTTGCCGCGCTTGCGTCGAGCACGCTCTTGGTCGCGGGTTGCGCGACCGAAACCACCTACCATCCCGCCACCGGCGTGGGCTTTAGCCGTACCGGGTTCAGCGAACATCAGATCGAGCCCGATCGGTTCAGCGTGACCTTTGCCGGCAACACCGTGACGTCGCGCGAGACGGTTGAAAAATACCTCCTCTTCCGTTCGTCGCAGCTGACGCTGGAGCGTGGGTACGATTATTTCGTGATGGTCGATCGCGATACCGACCGGCAACAGCAGATCTATTCCACGCCCGGCTTGGGCGGCCCCGGCTATGGCGGCTTCGGCTTTGGCGCCGGCTATTGGGGGCCGTCGTGGCGCTATTACGGCCGCGGCTTCGGCTGGCGGAGCTGGAACCGCTGGGGCGGTGATCCTTTCTGGGGCGATACGGTGGACGTGCGCAGCGTGGACCGGTTCGAGGCAACCGCGGAGATCGTGATGCGTCGGGGCCCCATCCCTCGCGACAACCTCCGCGCGTTCAATGCGCGGTCCGTGGTCGATACGATCGGCCCGACGGTGGTGATGCCCGGCCAGCGCTGAGACAGTCACCGCTCGAACACCAGAGCCCCCGGGTCGCTCGCCAGCGGCCCGGGGTTTTCTTTGCCTTAAACGGCGCCGTGGCAGTGCTTGTACTTGCGGCCCGACCCGCAGGGGCACGGCGCATTGCGGCTCACCACGCCCTGCCAGTCGGCGGGATCCGTGCCGAGGACCGGCATCTCCGGCTGTGCCATCTGCAACGGCGGCAGCTGCGTCTGGATCAGACCCAGCGAGCCTGCATCGATGTCGGCCGAGTCGTCACTGCCCGTGAACGGGTCGAAATGCGTGGTGATGAAGTCGGGCAGCTGCGGCAGTTCGGGCAGCGGCTCCAGCTGGAACTGCGCGTGCGCGACCGTCCTGGTGACGTCCTCGCGAATGTTGTCGAGCATGCGCTGGAATAGGGAGAACGCCTCCTGCTTGTACTCGTTGATCGGCGTCTTCTGCGCATAGGCACGCAGGTGGACGACCTGACGCAGCGCATCGAGCGTCGACAGATGCTCCTTCCAGTGGTGATCGAGGTTCTGGAGCAGGATCGACTTTTCCACCTGTGTCCAGGTGTCGGGCTCCAGCTGCGTCGACTTGTCGGCGATCATCGCGTCCGCCGCCTCGCGTACCCGCTCCTCCACTGTTTCCGGGTCGAGCGCATCTTCCTTGAGCCAGTCGTCGATCGGCGGCTCCAGGTTCAGCGTCTCGGCCAGGGCTGCCTTCATGCCGTCCATGTCCCACTGCTCGGGATAGGTGTTGGGCGGGCAAGCAGCGCCGACGATGAAGTTGACCGTCTCGTGGCGCATGTCCTCCACCATTTCGTCGACGGCGTCGGAGTCCATGATGTCGGCGCGCTGTTCGTAGATCACCTTGCGCTGGTCGTTCATGACGTCGTCATATTCGACCACCTGCTTGCGGATGTCGTAGTTGCGGGCCTCGACCTTCTTCTGCGCGGTCTCGATCGCCTTGCTCAGCCACTTGGAGCCGATCGCCTCGCCGTCCTCGATGTTGTTGCGCATCATTTTGGCGAACAGCGTGTCGGGCCCGAAAATGCGCAACAGGTCGTCGTCGAGGCTGAGGTAGAAGCGGCTGAGGCCGGGGTCGCCCTGGCGCCCCGAGCGGCCGCGCAGCTGGTTGTCGATGCGGCGGCTCTCGTGCCGCTCCGTACCGAGCACGAACAGGCCGCCGGCGGCGAGCACGGCTGCCTTCTCCGCCTGGATCTCCTCGCGAATGCGCTCGATCGCCTCGTTGCGCTGTGGCCCTTCCTCCATGCCGGCGAGCTCGTCGTTGACGCGGAATTCAAGGTTGCCGCCGAGCTGGATGTCCGTGCCGCGTCCGGCCATGTTGGTGGCGATCGTCACCGCGCCGAGCCGGCCCGCCTGGGCAACGATGTGCGCCTCCCGCTCATGCAGGCGCGCGTTGAGGACCGAGTGGTCGACGCCCTCCTGCGTCAGGAATTCGCTGAGCAGCTCCGACTTTTCGATCGACACGGTGCCGACCAGCACCGGTTGGCCCTTCACGGCATGCTCGCGGATGCGCTTGGCGATCGCCAGGAACTTGTCATGCGTGCTCTTGTAGAACTCGTCCTCCTCGTCGATCCGCTGCACGGGGACGTTGGTGGGAATGGTGACGACATTCATCTTGTAGATGTCGTAGAACTCGGCCGCCTCGGTCGCCGCGGTGCCGGTCATGCCGGCGAGCTTGGGATACATGCGGAAAAAGTTCTGGAAGGTGATAGAGGCCATGGTCTGGTTCTCGGGCTCAATCGTCACGCCTTCCTTGGCCTCGACCGCCTGGTGCAGGCCGTCCGACCAGCGCCGCCCGTCCATCATGCGGCCGGTGAACTCGTCAATGATGATGACCTTGCCGTCCTTGACGATGTAGTCCGTGTCGCGCTTGAACATCATGTTGGCACGCAGCGACTGATTGAGGTGATGCACCACCTGCGTGTTCTCGAAATCGTAGAGGTTAGCGCCCTGAAGCAGGCCAGCGTCCTCGAGCAATCGCTCGGCACGTTCGGTGCCGTCCTCGGTCAGGATGATCGTTTTCTGCTTTTCATCCTTTTCGTAATTCTCGGGCGCCAGTTGCTTCACGATCGCGTCGACCCTGATGTACAGCTCCGACTTGTCGTCGGTGGGGCCTGAGATGATCAGCGGCGTGCGCGCTTCGTCGATCAGCACCGAATCGACCTCGTCGACGATCGCCATGGCGAACGGGCGCTGGACCATCGAGCTGCGCTCGTACTTCATGTTGTCGCGCAGGTAATCGAAGCCGAATTCGTTGTTGGTGCCATAGGTGATGTCGGCGGCATAGGCATCGCGGCGCTGCTGGTCCGTGAGATTGGGGACGATCACCCCCACCGTCAGGCCGAGGAAGCGGTACACCTGCCCCATCCAATCCGCGTCGCGCGCGGCGAGATAGTCGTTGACGGTGATGACGTGGACGCCGTCGCCGGGCAGCGCGTTGAGATAGGTGGCGAGCGTCGCCACCAGCGTCTTGCCCTCACCGGTGCGCATTTCCGCGATCTCGCCACGGTGGAGGACGATGCCGCCGACCATCTGCACGTCGTAATGGCGCTGACCGAGCACGCGCCGCGCGGCTTCACGCACGGTGGCGAACGCTTCGGGCAAGAGGTCGTTCAGCGTCTCGCCGCCACTCAGGCGCTCGCGAAAGCGCACCGTCTGGGCGGCCAACTCGTCGTCGCCCATCGCCTGCAACGCAGGTTCGAATGAGGCAATACGGGCGAGAATGGGGTTGAGCGACTTGACGTAACGGTCGTTGGACGAACCGAACAAGGATTTGGCGATGCTGCCGAGCATGGCGGGATTCCTGAAAAATGTGGGTGCGCGCGCCTGCCCATCGTGGGCGGCCGCAGGTAGGTTTGGTGGACCGGCGAGCGGTCAGGCGGGCATGGCCGCTATTCGCGCCGGCGGTTCGCCCACAAGGGAGCGAAGGTGACCACGAATGCCCGGAGCCGGACCGCGACGCGGGCGACGCCGGGCGCGTCGAACGCCGCCAGCGGCGCGCGCCACGCAGGGATTGCGACGGCGACAGACGCGGCCGGCTGTTCCAGCGAGCGGGCAAGCGCCGGCGCCCGCTCCACACGCTGCGCGCCACCAACCACCCCGGTGAGGGCGGACAGCAACGCGGAAAGGAGCAGCAACAGGTTCAAGCGGACGTCCGTGCAGTACGGCCACTGACATAGGGATGGCGGGGTGAATCGTCCAACCCAAATGCATCACCGCTCGGGCAGCACCCAGCACACCGGCAAGGTGTAGTGGCTCGCCTTGGCAACGCCACGGCTGTCCCGAGCGGGTTCAAAGCGGATCTTGCCGATCGCGATGGAACAGGTGCCGGCATCGAGCGACCGGGAGCCGCTGCTGACCGCAATGGTGCAGCCGACCGGGGTGCCGGTTCCGTCCACCAGCAGATCGGCGACGGTGCGTCCCTGTTCTTCGGCCCGAAGCGCCTCGGCCGGGTACGCGTTCGCGTCAAACTATTCACCGGGATTGCCCCTTACGCGCGCATTCGCCTTGCGCGGATCGACCTTGGGCACTGCCGGCCGCGGCACGGCGCGGATCGATACGTCCTGATGCGCGACGGCGGAACGGGCGGGCGGCGCCGTCCACCACGTCCACGCCGTCTCGGCCATCCACAGGAAGGACGCGATCCGCACCACCACCAGCACGCCGCAGATCACGAGCACCGCTATCATCAATCCCTGCCCGTTGCCGACGAACCACGGCTCGGGCCTGGCGCGGGTCGGATCCAGCTTATCGGTATTAGGACGCCGGGGACGATCGAGATCCGGCTTCATCACGCTCTTCCCCCCACACGCGCGCTGAGACTATGGCAAGGCCATGACCACGTCCATCTCGCCGCTTGCTCGCCCTTTTCCAGCCATGGCCGCCATTGCCGGCGTGACGCTTCGCGTGGCGCGTGCCCGCTACAAGCAATGGGACCGGTGCGACCTCACCTTTGCGGAGCTGGCACCGGGCACGGCGGTGGCAGGCGTGCTGACCAACAGCAAATGCCCCTCGCCCGAGGTGGAATGGTGCCGCAAGGCACTGGTGCTGGGGGAAGCGCGGGCGCTGGTGGTCAATGCGGGCAACAGCAACGCCTTCACCGGCGACCGGGGCCGCGGTGCGGTGGAGGCGATCGCCGCCCGTACCGCCGGCCATCTCGGCTGCCGTCCGTCGGACATCTTCGTCGCGTCCACCGGCGTAATCGGCGTGCCGCTGCCGGTGGACAAGGCGGAAGCGGGACTCGACGCCGCCTTCGTCGCGGAACCCTGCGACTGGCGCACGGCAGCCGAGACGATCGGCACCACCGACACCTTTCCCAAGGGCGCGCAGACCACCGCGATCGTCGATGGCCGCACGGTGACGTTGGTCGGCATCATCAAGGGGTCGGGGATGATCGCGCCCGACATGGCGACGATGCTGGGCTTTATCTTCACCGATGCGGCGGTGGAGCCCGCCTACCTGCAAGGGGCGCTCGTGGCCGCCAACGTGCGGAGCTTTTCGTGCATCACGGTGGACAGCGATACCTCGACCAGCGACACGGTGCTCGCCTTTGCCACCGGAGCGGCGGGCAACACGCCGCTTGCAGAGAACGACAGCGCCGGGGCCGATGCGTTTGCCGCCGCGCTCGCCGACCTGTGCCTGCAACTCGCCCAGCTGGTGGTGCGCGACGGCGAGGGCGCGAGCAAGTTCATCCGCATCGATGTCACCGGCGCCGAAAACGACCGCAGTGCCCACCGCGTGGCGATGAGCATCGCCAACTCACCGCTGGTCAAGACCGCCGTTGCGGGCGAGGACGCCAACTGGGGCCGCGTGGTGATGGCGGTCGGCAAGGCCGGCGAACCCGCCGAGCGAGACAAGCTGTCGATCAGCTTTGGCACCACGCAGGTCGCGCGCAACGGCCTCGCAGTGGAGGGCTATGACGAGGCGCCCGTGGCGGCGCATCTGAAGGGCAGCGACGTCGAGATCGGCGCCGAGCTTGGCCTGGGTGAGGGCAGCGCGACCGTGTGGACGTGCGACCTCACCCATGGCTACATCTCGATCAACGCGGATTACCGCAGCTGATCGCGCCGCGCCGGCGTGAACCGGCGCGGCAGTATTGCATCAGGCGAGTTCGCTCTGGAGCCATGCCTTGAGGCGGCCCTTGGGCTCGGCGCCGACCTTGGTCGCCGCCGGTGCGCCGGCCTTGAACAGGATCATGGTCGGAATGCCGCGAACGCCATAGCGCCCGGGCGCGTCGGGATTTTCGTCGATGTTGAGCTTGGCGATCGTCACCTGCTCGCCCAACTCCTCCGCAATCTCTTCAAGGCTCGGCCCGATCATCTTGCACGGGCCGCACCATTCGGCCCAGAAGTCGACCAGCACGGGGCCCTCGGCGCTGAGGACGTCGTTCTGGAAGCTGGCGTCGGTGATAGTCTTGGTGGCCATGCGATGATCTCCTTCTCGCCCCATCTATGAAGGCGGCTGTGCCTGCTCAACCACCCAGCGGCTAGCTTTGCTCCGTCGCCCGCAAACGTGGCTTGTTGGCGTACAGCACCGCCGCCGGCAGCGGCACGAGCAACGGCCCGGCAGTGTAGAGCAGCGCCGCCTCAACCTCCCGCCCCGGAAAGATCACGCGCAGCGCGGCGACATACGCAGCCATCTGGCGCAGGTGATACACCGGCACGTCGTCCGGCTGGCCTTGCGGCACCCGCCCCGTCTTGTAGTCGACCAGCCGCACGCGATCCGGCTCTATCAACAGGCGGTCCACGGTTCCTGCGACGACCAAACCGCCCGGCAACGTCGCCGTGATCGGTGCCTCCGTCAGCGCCTCGCCATCGAACAGGTCGGCATAGGCCGGGTCGGCGAGCACCTGGAGCACGCCCGACACAAGCGCCGCGCGCGTCGCGGCATCGGCGACGCCGCCTGCCGACGCGAGCCATCGATCCGCCGCCGCCGCGCGCTCCGCCACCGGCACGGCGGGCAGCCGCTCAAATAGCGCATGGATCAGCCGGCCACGCTCCGCCGCCTCGCGCATCCGCGCCGTGGGCGGCGGATCGGACACCTGGTCCTCGCCAAGCGACGAGGGCGCCAGAGGCCGTGACGGCCGCGCCTCCTCCGGCGCCGGCCGGCGGCTCCACTCGGGCAGCGCGGACGGCGGTGCGGGCGCGGCGGCGGGGGGCTTCCGCTTTCGGGGACCCAGTGGCAGGCCGGCGTCATGGAACATACGCGCGCCCTCGCCCTCCCCCACGCCGAGAGCGGTCAGCGCGCGGTCGGCGGCGGCGTACCAGCTCAGCGGCGGCGGCACGCCCGCCGCACGGCTGCCTAGCGCGCCGGCAATCACCAGCCGTTCCTCAGCGCGGGTGGCGGCGACGTAGAAGAGCCGCCAATGCTCCTCCAGGTCGCGGCGCTCAGCATCGGTGGCGACGTGATCGAGCGGGCCGCCGCGTTCGTCGGACCGCGGACGGATGATCGGGATTGGCTGCGTCTCCCCGTCGGCCGTCCAGCGCAGCGTCGAGCGCGGCGTGGCGGTGGGATCGGCGGTGGCATCGGCGAGGATCACCAGCGGTGCCTGCAACCCCTTGGCGCCGTGTGCGGTCATTACCCGCACCGCGTCGAGCGGGGCCGACGGATCGCGCACGATCTCCACCTCGCCGCGATCGAACCAGTCCAGAAAGCGTTGCAAGGACGGTGTCGTCTGCGTCTCAAAGGTCAGCGCGGCCGTGAGCAGTTCCTCGATCGGATCGCGTGCTTCGGCGCCGAGGCGGCGGATCAGCTTGCGGCGGCCGTCGATGGGCCCCGACAGGATTTCCTCAAGGAACTGGTAGGGCGTCGCGAAATCGGCGCGGGCGAGCATTGCCTGCAAGGGGCCGAGCCGTTGGGGACAGGTGCGGCCGAGGTGCCGCCACAAGCTGCCGGCCTTGCGCGGCGCAGCGTGCATCAGCTCGTCCTGGGCCCACCCCACCAGCGGAGAAACCAGCAGGCTCGCCAGCGACAGGTCGTCGTCGGGTTGCAGCACGAAACGCACGGCGGCGAGCAGATCCTGCACCGCCAGCGGCGCATTCAGCCGCAGCCGGTCGATTCCGGCGACCGGCACGCCTTCGGCATAGAGCCGCGCGACGACCAGCGCCGCAAGGTCGCCGCGGCGCTTGACCAGGATCATGATGTCGTCGGGCCGCAGCGGGCGCCCCGCCTTCTCCAGCATCACGCCATCCGCCAGCCAGCGCTTGATCGCGCGGGCGATGCGGCCGGCGAGTTCACGCACCGGTTCATCGACCCAGCCTTCTTCGCCAGCCTCATCGGTGCCGCCGCCCGCCACCACGGCCGGCCACAGCTCGACGGTGCCGGGGCCAGGCACCTCGCTCGCGTGTTCCTCCAGCGCGCCGACCGCACCCAGACCGGACTCGCCGACCGCGGCAAGCGCGGCGTCGACGAATTGCAGGATCGGGCGCGTGGAGCGGAAGCTGTGCGTCAGCGACAGCCGCGCGAACGGCAGGCCACGGTCGCTGTCGGGCCAGTCCTCATCCCCCTGCACCGCTGCCGCCTGCCCAGCGAAATAGCGTTCAGCGGCTTGAAAGTTGATCGGATCGGTGCCTTGGAAGCCGAAGATCGCCTGCTTAAAATCGCCCACCGTGAAGAGGGTGCGGGTGCGCGGCGCGTAGATGCCGCGCCCCACAAAGAATTCGTCCGCGAGCGCGCGCACGATCAGCCACTGGCTGACGTTGGTGTCCTGCGCTTCGTCGATCAGCACGTGTTCGGTGACCTGGTCAAGTTTGTAGCGCACCCACTCGCCGATGCCGGGCTGCGAGAGCAGGCGCACGGTGGTGGCGATAAGGTCATCGAAATCGACCGCGCCGATGCGACGCTTGGCTGCCGCATAGGCGCGGGCATAGTCACGTCCGACGCTTAAAGCACCCGCGAGGAGGTCGGCATAGGCGATGCGAGCGGCTTGCGAGAGCAGGTCGGCGCAATGCTGGCCGAGCATCTCCGCCATCTCCGGGTAATCCGGCGCGTGGTCGATGAGCTTGGCCGATGGCTTGCGCGGGCCACCCGAGGCGGTGCGGACCACCCCCGCTAGCTCCGCCAGCGTCGCCGCGCGCTCGGGCGCTGCCGCCGCCATCCAGCGTTCCAGCACGTCGGCGTGCTTGTGCCCGGTGGCGGTCGCCCAGGCGCGGTTCGCCGCCGCCAGCCGCGTCACCACGTCCGCATCGATGCTTGAACAGCCGGACGCAAGCGCTTCCTCCGCCGTGCCCGACGGCAGGTCCAGCGCGCGCCGCAGCCAGGGCTCGATGCCGGCAGGCAACGCCTCCAGCGCGGGCAGCGAACGGGCGCAGGCGATCATGAAGCTTTCCGCGCCGCCTTCGCCAAACCGAAGACTGAGCGCGCCGATCGCCTCCACCGGCGCGGCGCGGCCCTCGCGTTCGGCGGCGGCAAGCATGGCGGCGAGCGCCTCGCGCGCCAGCACCGCTTCCTCGCGCGGCTCCAGCGGCCGAAAGCCGGGGGTCAGCCCCGCCTCAACCGGGAAGGCGGCGAGCAGCGAACCGCAGAAGCCGTGAATGGTGCCGATCCGCACGCCGCCACCGGGCGCGTCCAGTACGCGAGCGAAGAGCGTGCGCGCGCGCGCCTGAAGCTCGGGCGTCGGCCGTTCGCCGAGTGCGTCGAGATCGCGGCTGAGTTCGGTCGCCGGCATCCGCACCCACGCCGCAAGCCGGTCGTTGATCCGCCCCGCCATCTCCGCCGCGCCCGCCTTGGTGAAGGTGAGGCACAGGATCGCCGCCGGGTCGACCCCTCGCAGCAGCAGGCGGAACACGCGCGCGGCCAGCACCTGCGTCTTGCCGGTGCCCGCCGAGGCCGACAGCCATACGTGCCGGTCGGGCGCGCTCGCCTCCGCCTGCGCGTCCTTGAGCCGGGGCAGCGCGCCTGTTGAACTACTCACGCCCGTACCATTCGTCACGGCGCATCAGCTGATCATATTCGGCATAAGGGGCGTATTCGGGCACCAGCTTGGCGGTAAACGGCTCGTGGCCCGTCAGCCAGCGTGCCGCCGCGTCGGCGAAGTTGCCGGCCGCGACGGTTGTGAAGTCCGATGTGGGGATCTTGTCGCGCTTGCCGGCGTCATCGACCGGCGAGGTGACCTTGCCGAAGCTGTCGCGATCCTTCGCCAATGACCAGTATTCGAAGCACCGCGCGGTGCCGCTGACGCCCTCGAACCCGCCTCGTTCCGCCATCACGCCCAGCAGCCCGAGCTGGAGCGAGAAGCCCGCCCGTACCGCCGCCGCCGACGGCGCCTTGCCCGTCTTGTAGTCGATGATCCCGAGCCCGCCATCGGCGAGCGTGTCGATCCGGTCGTACCGGCCGGTGAGCGTCACGCCGGCAAGGTCGATCTGGCCCTTCCCCTCGGCGAAGGCGACCTGGCGGCCTGCAGCCGCGTGGGCGGCGACCTGAGCGGCGATCCAATCGATCGCTTCCAGCAGGCGCGGTTGCCACAGCGCCTTGACGATCGGATGGGTCTGTTCGTCGGCGAGCATCGCCAGCGCGCGGGGGCGCAGCGCGTCGAGAGCACAGCGGTCCTGCGCCCACCACGCCTCCAGGATGTCGTGCACGGCGCTCCCGCGCCATGCGGCGCTGAGGTCGGCATCCACCGGGTCCAATGGCTGGAGCCGGAGATAGCGGCGGGCATAAAAGGCATAGGGATCCGCCTTCAGCCGATCGACTTCGGTGACGGAGATCGTGTTCGGCCGGTCGAGCGGCGCTGGCGCGGGCCGGCCCGCAGGCAGATGCTCACCCGGATCGTCGAGCAGGCGGCTCCACGCCTCAACCGCGCGGTCCGGCTCGAACCGGTCGCCGGCCATTGCCGCGAGGCGCAGCCAGAAGCGTGACGCGAGCGCCGGCGAGGAGGCATCGCGCCGCGATCGGGTGAGCACCACCTGCGGCGCACCCAGCGCTTGCGCGAAATCGTGTGCCGCCACGCCGACGCGGCGTTCGAGGCCGGGCAGCCCCAACTCGGCACGGATGCGCGGCGCGAGCCAAGGATCGGGTGCCGGCTTGCCGGGCCAGACGCCTTCGTTGAGGCTGCCCAGCACCATCAGGTCCGCCGCCTGCAAACGCGCCTCGATCTGGCCGTAGATGGCGAGGCGCGGATGGCCCCCCTGCGGCGGTCGCACGGCGATCTCGTCGAGCAGCACGCGGAGCATGGCGGGAATGTCGGCAGGCTCGACCAGTGGCGGCCCCGCGGCGGCCTCGGCCTCCAGGTCGGCCAGAAAGGCGGCGGCAGCGCGCCCGGCCGGTCCCGCCCATAATTCGTCGCCAGCAAGCGCCTGCGCCGCTTCCCTGAGGCACGCGAGCAAGGGTGGCAGCGGCGACGCGCTGCCGGCAAAGGCGCGCTCCACCGGCGCGAGCAGGGCGCGGGCGCCTTGCCACCAATCGGCGACGTGCCGCCCCTCGACCACTCCGTCGATGCCATGGAGACCCGGCGCCGGACGCGGGCCGCGCAAGGCGAGGTCGAGCGCCCGCGCGCCGTCCAGCCACGACAGCCGGTCGCCACCGCCACAGGTCAGCGGATGCTTGAGCAGCGTCAGCAGCGATAAGGGCGCGAACCCCTCCGCCGCTGCCTCCGCCAGCGCGATCAGCAGCGTGCCGGGCGGCAGGATGGCGAGCGGCCGGCCGGCGGTGTCGTCGATGGCAATGCCCCACCGCCGGCAATGCGCGGCCACCCGGCGCGCCAGCGCGCGATCGGGGGTCACCAGTGCCGCGGTACGGCCGGGCTCCTCCAGCGCCCCGCGCAGCAGCAGGGCGATGCCTTGCGCTTCCTCGGCCGGCGTCGCGAACTCCGCCGCGGACACGCCGGTCAACCGCCGGTCGGCGCTTGCAAGGTCCGTCCACTTCGCGGTGAAGGCGGCAGGTGCGAGCGCGTTGGCGATGGCGCGGCCGCGCGCGGCATCGGCATCGGCACCACCGCGATCCGCCCACGCCGCAACCTCGTCGCGGGCGATGCCCATGCGGTCGAGCAGCAGCTTCAGGGCGAACTGGGGATGCGTCTCGATCGAGCGTTCGCGAAAGCCGGTGTCGGGCGCCGGCTCGTGCGGGCCAAGCGCCCCCCATTCCTCCGGCGCCATGTCGAGATCGAGCCCGGCGAACACCACCAGCCCGCTCGGCAGGCCCGCGACGCAGCGCAGCAGCCGCGCCACCGCCGGCGCCGTGTCGGTGATGCCGGCTGCACAGACCAGCGCACCGGGGGGCACGGACGTCCAGCGCCCGCACAGCCGGTCCAGCAGCCGCGCGCGCCGGGTGGCGAGATCGATCTGCCCGCGCCGCGCCAGTTCGACGGGCCAGCGGTCGAGGATCACCTCGACACTGGCCAATGATTGCTGCCAGTGGGCGGATAGCTCCGGCCCCAGGTCGATATCGCGCAGCCGATGGGGATCGACCTCCTCGACGAGCAACTGGTCGAGCGTGCGCGCAAGATCACCAGCCAGCCGCACGGCGTCGGCGATGCCCACCGGCACGCCACTGCGCGCTCGCTCCTCCGCCACCAGCCGGGCGAGGATCATCCGGCGGGCATAGGGAGAAACGGCGGGCGGCGGCGGGTCGCCAGCGTCCGCAGCATCGAATGCCGCGCCGACGCCTTCGCCGCTTTCCGGATCGCCGAGCGGCACCATTCGCGGCAACAGCAGCGCGCCGCCGCTGGCGCGGACAAAGGCGTCGGTCACCGCCCGCACCGCGCGATTGTTGGGCAGCAGCAGCAGCGACCGGGCGAGCGCCATCGCATCGCCGCGCGTGCGGCGGATCAGCCCTGCCGCCAGCGCGTCGGCAAAGGCGCGGTGGGCGGGGATGGTGAACAATTGCGGGCGCGCGGCCTCAGCCATGCGCCAGGATTGCCTCCGTCTGCGGAATGGCGGCAGGCGTGCCGACGTCGAACCACAGCCCGTCGTGCACCTCGGCGTAAGCACGCCCGGCGGCGATCGCCCGCTCCCAGAACAGCATGGTCGAGAACGGGCCGGCGGGCGCATCGACCAGGATGCGGGGGTGGAGGATCTGAATGCCGATGAAGGTAAAGGGCGCTCCCTCCCCCGGCTGGCGGCGGCCCGTGATGCGGCCATCGGGAGCGAGGTGGAAATCGCCGACGCCGGCGTGACAATTGGCGCGCTCAAGCGGCACCACCAGCAGCAGCACGTCCATGGTTGCCGGATCCCAACGGGCGGCAAGCGCCGTCAGCGCGTCGACCGGGCCATCGGTCCAGTAATTGTCGCTATTGATGACGAACACCGGCTCAGGGCCCAGCAGCGCGCGCGCGTGCACGAGGCCGCCACCGGTTTCCAGCAACTCGGCGCGTTCGTCTGAGACGACGATCTCCAGCCCGTGGACCCGCACCAGATGCGCTTCCAGCATGTCGGCGAGGTAGTGGACGTTGACCACCGCCCGGCGTACGCCCGCCTTGCGCAGATGCTCAAGCGTGTGGTCGATCAGCGTCTTGCCCGCGACCTCCACCAGCGGCTTGGGCCGGGCGGCGGTCAGCGGCAGCATCCGAGTGCCGAGCCCGGCCGCCATCACCATCGCGGTGTCCGGCAGCCAGCCCCGCGCTTCTTCGGGCGATGCGCCGCTCAAGAGCGTGCCTTGCGGGAGAGCGCAAGCGGGTCGCCACGCAGATCGGCCGGCACGTTGGCATCGAACCACGCCGCGACGGGCGCGAGCACCGGCTGCGCGAGATCACGCTCCAGATACGCCCAGACGCGGGGACAAAGCGCCGGATAGCGCGGCTTGCCGTCGCGCTGCCACAGCCGCGTGAAGATGCCGACGATCTTGGCGTTCCGCTGCGCGCCGAGCACGTGATAGGCGCGCATGAAGGCATTGCCGTCGCCCGTCTTCTCCCGGTACTCAGCAAGCATCGCTTCCTCGACCGCCGGGTCGACGTCACGGCGCGCGTCCTGAAGCAGCGACACCAGGTCGTAAGCGGGATGACCCGCCAGCGCGTCCTGGAAGTCGAGCAGCCCCAGCGAGCCGCGCTCGCCCACCAGCATCAGGTTTTCGGCATGATAGTCGCGGAGCACCGTCACCGGTTCCGCGGCAAGGGCATGGTCGAACACCGCGTCCCATGCCTCGCGCCACCCGGCCACGTCCACGCTCAGCCCGACCGCCGGGCAATACCATTCCACGAACAGCGCCGCCTCGCGGTGCAGCACGGCGCGATCATAGGGAGCGAACGGCCCAGCCGGGTGGGGGCGCAGCCGGACCAGCAGTTCCATCGCCTGGCGATAAAGTGGCAGCGTCCGCGCCGGCTCCGCATCGATCACCTCGCGCATCCGTTGGTCGCCGAAGTCCTCCAGCAGCACCAGCCCGCGATCAAGGTCAACCGCATGGATCGCGGGCGCCGCCAAGTCATGCTCACCCAGCCAGCGCGCGACGTCCAGGAACGGGCGCGGGTCCTCATGCGGCGGCGGCGCGTCCATCAGGACGGCGACGCGGTGTTCGTCGCGCACGCGGAAATAGCGGCGGAAGGACGCGTCGCCGGCCAGCGGTTCGATCGCTGCCCCTCCCCATCCATGCGCTGCCAGAAAGTCGTCGGCGCCCGCCGGCGCGGTCATGTCGGCCATCGCAGCCTCCAAGCGGCGGGCACGGCGGCTGTCAAGCGGCGAGAGCCGTCCGGCTCGATCGCCAGGGTCAGCGCCAGGGCGTCAGGCCACGCGCCTTCGCCCGCCCGCTCCGGCCATTCTACAAGCAGCAGCGAGTCGCTGCGGGCATCACCAAGCCCGAGTTCCTCAATCTCGTCGGCATCGTCGATCCGGTAGAGATCGACATGGAGCACCGGGATTCTCACCTCCGGCGGCCCGTAAGGCTGGACTATCGCGAAGCTTGGGCTCGGCGCCTCGCCCGCTAGGCCGAGCGCTGCGAGCACCCCGCGCGCGATGCTGGTCTTGCCCGCGCCAAGCGGCCCCGACAGGGTCACCACGTCACCCGGCCGGACCACCGCTGCCAGCGAGCGACCCAGTGCATGCGTCTGATCGGCATCGACCAGGATCACCGCCGCGGCAGCTCCACGGTGACCAGCGTTCCCTCGCCGGGTTCCGACACCAGCCCGATGGTGCCGCCATGCGCTTCCACGAACTGCCTGGCGAGCGGCAGGCCGAGGCCGAGCGCGCGCTCGCCCGTCGGCTGGATGCCCGGCTCGGCAAAGCGGTCGAACGCGTGCGCGACGCTGTCCGCGTCCATGCCGGGCCCGTCGTCCGACACGACGATGCGCGCGGACGTGGCGCTGCCATCGGCATGGAGCAGGATGCGTCCTCCTTCGGGCGTGGCCGCCACCGCATGACGCAGCAGGTGCTCGATGACCTCCTTCAGGCGCCGGGGATCGCCGGTGACCCGGCCGGCGGACCGCGCCACCTCCACCGCGAAATCGAGCTTGCGGCGCTTGGCAGCCGGCAGGATCGTTTCCGCCGCTGCGCGGGCGGTGGCGGCAAGGTCGACGTCCACGCGCTGCAACTCGCTTCCCTCGCGCTCCGCCACGGTGAGGTCGAGAACGTCGTCGACCAGCAGGCCCAGCCGCTCCACCGATTCGAGGATCGCCTCCACATACGCGCTGGCCTGCTTGGTCAGCTTGCCGGCATAGCCGCCGTGCAGCATCTCGGCGAAACCGCTGATGGATGTCAACGGTGTGCGCAGCTCGTAGCTCATGTTGGCAACGAACTCGGTTTTCACCTTGTCGGCGGTTTCCAGGGCATCGGCGCGGTCGCGCAGCGCCTGCTCGGCGCGGCGGCTGTCGGTGATGTCGAGCATGGTGAACAACGCGTTGCCGTCGGGCAGCGGCACACCGGCGAACTCGAAGTGGCGCCCGTCGGCAAAGGCGACCCGACCGCCGCGCTGCTGCCGCTCGACAGTGGCGGAGCGCACCAGTTCGGGGATCAGCGCCGAGCGGCTCGGCGTCGCGAGCTTGGAGGCCGCCGCTTCGGCAAAAGCATCGACGCGCGGGTGCGCCGACAGGAACTCCTCCTCGAAACCCCATAGGGCGCGGAAGCGGTTGTTCCATAGCTGCAGCCGGCCATCGGCGGCGAACACGCCGAGCGCCTCGAACAGGTTGTCGAACGTCGCGGTGCGGACCCGGAGCAGCGTGTCACGCGCGCTGGCAAGCTGCACCTGTTCGGTGCGATCCTCGAAGATCAGCAAAAGGCCGCCGTCCGGCAGCGGCTGCGCAACGACCCGCAGGTGCCGGCCGCTCGGCAGGTGCCAGTTCTCCTCGATCGCCGCCGTGGTTTCGGTGAACCAGTCGCGCCGCTCCGCCCGCCACGCCGGAAAGTCGCGTACCTCCGGCAGGCGATTGGCCTCGCGCATCCGGTCGAGCACGCGATCGAATTCGGGCCGGTCCGCCAGCCATTCGGTGCGCATCGCGAACATGCGCCGGAACGGCTGGTTGCAGAACACCAGCCCGCGATCACCGGCAAATTGCGCCACGCCCGCCGACAACCGGTCGAGCATCGCGCGCTGCGCTTCGGCAAAGCGCTTCTGTCCGGCGCGCGCCTGTTCGAGCTCCTCGATATCGACGGCAAATCCGGCCACCCCGCCGGTCGGCAACGGCACGTCATATTGCCTCAGCGATCGGCGCGCGCCGCCGATCGTGGCGGGCACCACCTGTTCGTAGGGGCGGCCAATGTCCCGCGCCTGCGCCGCGCCCGCGAGCGGCCCGCCTCGATCGGAGCCCTCGATCAGCTCCACGCCCCGCGCCACCACATCGGCGGCGTCGTTGCCCTCCACGGCAGAGACATAGGCCGAGTTGACCATTGCCAGGCGCAGGTCGGGACCACGATACCACATCGGCAGCGGCGCCGCCTCGATCAGGCTGGTCAGCGCGTCATAAGCCGCGCCAAGCCGCGCCGCGTCGGCGCTCAGGCGTGCGATCTCCCCTTCGCTTTCGGTGGCATCGAACGCCCAGACCACCACCGTGCCGGGCGAGCCCGCCTCCGCCGGCGCCCGCGCGCCGCGCAAGGTGATCGCGCGCGTGGAGTCTTGAGGACGGACCGCCCGAACGAACGGCCGCCCGGCACGCTGCGCGGCCTGTACGTCCTCGTCCAGCGCGGCGGCGTCTTCTGGCGTGAGCCCCACTTCGCCACCGGTCAGGTCGGCGAGAAACCGTGGCGCCGCTTCGAAGCCCAGCCAGTCGGCCATCCGGTCGGGCATCTCTACCCGTCCGTCGGCACGGACCAGCATCGCCATGGCGGGCGCAGAGCGCAGCATCGCGGTCAGGCGCGCGTTCTCGACGAGTGCGCCCGCCGCCTCGGCCCGCGCCTGCAGCCCGCGAAACAGCAGCACGGCGCCTGCGACGATCAGGAGCAGAACCACCGCTCCCGCAGTCGTCACGGCGGCGACACTAAAGCTGATCATGCGGGGCCTGGTGGACGCTGGAACTCATGCCGCGAGGGGTAGGCAAGCTCCCGCCGATGCGAAAGCCCGATCGGCGAAACGCGACGAATCGACGACCCCGCGGCTGCCACGAAAAAGGGCCGGCACCGCTTCCGGCGCCGACCCCTTTCATCCGCAATGGATGCGGATCAGTAGCGGTAGTGGTCGGGCTTGAACGGCCCTTCGACCGGCACGCCGATGTAGCCGGCCTGCTTGGGAGTGAGCTGCGACAGCTTCACGCCGAGCTTCTCGAGGTGCAGCGCCGCGACCTTCTCGTCGAGGTGCTTGGGCAGCACATAGACCTGGTTCTGATACTGCTCGCTCTTGGTCCACAGCTCGATCTGCGCGAGCGTCTGGTTGGTGAAGCTCGCCGACATCACGAACGACGGGTGGCCGGTCGCGCAGCCGAGGTTCACCAGGCGGCCCTTGGCGAGGATGATGATCTGCTTGCCGTCCGGGAACCGCACCAGGTCGGTGCCCGGCTTCACTTCGGTCCACTCATAGTTGGACAGGGCGGCGATCTGGATCTCGCTGTCGAAGTGGCCGATGTTGCAGACGATGCTCATCGGCTTCATCGCCTTCATGTGATCGGCGGTGATCACGTCGGCGTTGCCCGTCGCGGTGCAGAAGATGTCGGCGCGCTTGACGGCCTCATCCATGGTGACGACCTCGAAGCCCTCCATCGCCGCCTGCAACGCGCAGATCGGGTCGATCTCGGTGACCAGTACGCGGGCGCCGCCGTTGCGCAAGGACTGCGCCGAGCCCTTGCCGACGTCGCCGAAGCCGGCAACGCAGGCGACCTTGCCGGCGAGCATCACGTCCGTCGCGCGACGGATCGCGTCGACGAGGCTTTCCTTGCAGCCGTAGAGATTATCGAACTTCGACTTGGTGACGCTGTCATTGACGTTGATCGCCGGGAACGGCAACTCGCCCTTCTTGGCGATCTCGTACAGGCGGTGGACGCCGGTGGTGGTCTCTTCCGACACGCCCTTGAGGTTCTTGACCGTCTCGGTGAGGTAGCCCGGCTTCTTGGCGATGAACGCCTTCAGCGCGCGCTGGAACTCGACTTCCTCTTCGTTCTCCGGCTCGCCAAAGCTCTGACCCGCTTCCAGCTTCGCGCCCCACAGCGCGAACATGGTCGCGTCGCCGCCATCATCGAGGATGATGTTGGCGGTCTGACCCCCGCTCTCATTGGCGCCGTTCTTGTCCCAGTCGAAGATGTCGCCGACGTAGTTCCAGTAGTCCGCCAGGCTCTCGCCCTTGATCGCGAACACCGGGATGCCCTTGGCGGCGATCGCCGCAGCGGCATGGTCCTGCGTCGAGAAGATGTTGCAGGTCGCCCAGCGGACGTCGGCGCCAAGCGCGGTCAGCGTCTCGATCAGCACCGCGGTCTGGATCGTCATGTGCAGCGAGCCGGTGATCCGAGCGCCCTTCAGCGGCTGGGACGCGCCGAACTCGTCGCGCAGCGCCATCAGGCCCGGCATCTCCGTTTCGGCGATCTCGATCTCCTTGCGGCCGAACGCGGCAAGGTTGATGTCGGCGACGACATAGTCGTTGGTCGAGCCGGCAGTTGCCTCGGAGGCGAGAGCAGTGGCCACGAGCGTATCTCCTGAAATCGGCGGGCCGCATGCCCGTGCCTGATGCCCCGCCTTATCCGCTCGACCGGTCAGGATCAAATATAAAGATATCTTTATGTCCGATTGATGGGCTGCGGCCGGCTCCGTTCAGGCGCTGCCCGCGCCGGCCACCAACAGCCGCGGGTCGATCCCTGCGCCGGCGAAGCCGCGGCTCCACCGCTGGTCCGTCGGCGTGTCGAACAGCAAGCCATCGTCACCGGCGACGTTGAACCACCCCGGTCGGCGGAGCTCGCCATCGAGCTGCCCCTCCCCCCAGCCGGCATAGCCAAGCGCGATCACCCACCGCGACGGACCCGACCCGTCGGCGATGACGCGCAGCACGTCCAGCGTGCTCGACAGCGACCACCGCCCCGCGACGTCGATCGTGTCCTGTCCGCCCCAGTCGGCGCTGTGGAGCACGAAGCCGCGGCGCGGCTCTACCGGACCGCCGAAGTGGACCGGCGCGTCGGCGGCGGCCCCATGTGCAATCTCGAACTGATCGAGCAGGTCATGAAAGGTGAGGCCGTTGACCGTGGCACCGAGGCCGACGCCGATCGCTCCCTTGGCATCGTGAGCGCACATGGCGATCACCGCATGCTCGAAGCGCGGATCACCCATGCCGGGCATGGCGAGCAGGAACTGGCCGGTCAGGAAAGTGGGGTCGGACATGGGTTCAGCATAACCGTTGCCGCGCCGCCGTCACGCTTGAAAAGGATCGAAGCCGCGACGACTTAGCGCTGCGGCGCCAACCATGGCGGCAATCCGGAGGAAGTGCACATGACGATCAGCGTCGGCGACAAGCTGCCCAATGCCACCCTGGTCAAGGTGACCGATGCGGGTCCGGACCAGGTGGAGGTCGGCAGCTTTTTCGCGGGTCGCCGGGTCGCCTTGTTCGCCGTCCCGGGCGCGTTCACCCCGACCTGCTCCGCCAAACAACTGCCCGGCTTTGTCGGGAAGCAGGCCGAGCTGAAGGCCAAGGGCGTCGACGAGATCGCCTGCACCGCCGTCAACGACGCCTTCGTGATGGCGGCGTGGGGCGAGGCGAGCGGCGCGGACGCGGTGACGATGCTGGCCGACGGCAACGGCGCCTTCGCCCAGGCGCTGGGCCTGAGCATGGACGGGAGCAAGTTCGGCATGGGCCTGCGCAGCCAGCGCTACTCCATGCTGGTCAACGATGGCGTGGTAGAGCAACTCAACGTCGAGGCGCCGGGCGAATTCAGGGTCAGCTCCGCCGAGTACCTCCTGGATCAGATCTGACGGGGGCAAGCGGTCTTGCGGTCGTCATCCGGCTTGCCTAACACTGCCGGATGACAACTGCCGCCACCATCGTCCAAGAGCTTGACCGCCTCTACACCGCGTCGGTCGACCGCCTGCGCACGTCCCTTCAGGCGTACATCAGCGACCGGGTTCAGCCCGACCCGGCGTTACGTCACGACGGCAGCTTCGCTTATCCCGAGATCCGCCTGATCTATCGCGGCGGCGACGAGCGGCCGACGCCGCTGCGCTCGTTCGGCCGCCTCAGCCAGCCGGGCGAATACCGCATCAGCGTCAGCAAGCCTGGCCTGTTCGCCGACTATCTCACCGAGCAGCTGACGCTGTTGATCGAGGATTACGACGTTTCGGTGGAAGCGGTGCCGGGAACCCAGGAAATCCCCTTTCCTTACGTACTGGACGCCGGCCACGCACTGAGCCTCGATGAGGTATCCGCAGCCGAGCTTGCGCGCTTCTTTCCGGCAACGGAGCTTGCGCACATCGGCGACGAGATTGCGGATGGGATCTGGGCGACATCGGACCAGGCGCGGCCGCTGGCACTGTTCGATGGCCTGCGCACCGACTTCTCGCTGGCTCGCCTGCGTCATTACACCGGCACGCCGGCCGAGCATACGCAGCGCTTTGTGCTGTTCACCAACTACCACCGCTATGTCGACGAGTTCGTCCGCTGGGCCGTGGCGCAGCTCGGCGAGGGCAGCCGCTTTACCCAGGTGTCGGGCGCCGGCGGCGTGATGATGCAGGCGGGCGACGATCCCGACCGGCTCGTGACCGACAGTGCCTGGCGCCGTCACCAGATGCCCGCTTATCACCTGATGGCGCCCGATCGTACCGGCATCACGCTGGTAAACATCGGTGTCGGCCCCTCGAACGCAAAGACGATCTGCTACCACCTCGCCGTGCTGCGGCCCGAGGCATGGCTGATGATCGGCCACT
>Ga0210040_10000732_pt1 | contig 52800 bp, 52 predicted proteins | sample CryGeyCG12114_NA_FD_185462 | JGI IMG/M metagenome (GOLD analysis project Ga0210040, IMG submission 185462) | Groundwater microbial communities from aquifer - Crystal Geyser CG19_WC_8/21/14_NA (SPAdes) (version 2) | ecosystem: Environmental > Aquatic > Deep subsurface > Groundwater | place: USA...
ATTACCTTTTACTGCTATCAGAGGGGTCAGCATCCGCCGGAATTTCAGAAGTTGCTTTCGGCAGCAACGGCTGAATCCGGCTCCGGATTCTTACGGAAGGTGGGGTCAACATGGTCCGGATTATCCATGCTGCCGGTGTTGACCGTACTGTCCGTGGCTGGGAAAAAACAAGCGACCATGCTCCTGTTTGGATTGAACTGAGCGACGACAAAATGTGAGACAAAATCAAGCTTTTCCCGCTATACTTCTTTTTTCAGGATGGAAAAGAAGCTGCCACTGCATCAATTAAGTGGTATAAATAAGGTACTGCACCTCGGCGACAAAGTATAAAACAGCTTAGATAATGTGGAACAACACCAGGTATACTTGTGCTGCTAACTCAGGTGGCTACCTTCTTGCTGCTTGCCCCATTTGTAAGAGAAGCTCAGCAAACCTTTCATTTTACTGTAGTGCTTGTGTGGACTTTCGATGATGTTGGTATAGATCCAGAAACCAATAATCGACAGATAAAGCACCAGATTAGGGATGAGCCATAACCAGTCGTGCCATGCTAGTTGTTCCATATATCTATAAAATAAATTGTTTTAAATTATTATATATATATATACCGATTATAATAGGAAAGGTTTCAATTATTAGTGGAATATGAATACTAGAATAGCGGTGCATTTAGAGCTGCTGCTTGAATGAAGAAATTTATATCATAGTTTATATAAGTTTAACATTAATCATCCAGTATTTTTAATGCATTAGAGCAGGTTTAGTCTCTGGGGGTTTTAAAGAATTAAATTATGCGCTTGGAGCAGGTCTTTGGTTAACTGAAATGATAAAAGCTTTACTAACGGGAATGGGTTGATTTTAAAAAGTACAAATGATATAAAAGATCCGATGGTCGGAAGCTAACTACTTAAGTCATAAAAAAGCCTCTCAGCAGCTATTAAGAGGCTTTTTTATAATCTCTAGACATTCATCTTACTACGCTTCATCCTTTTGTAGCTGGCGTATATTTGCTACTCCTGAAAGAGGAGTTCAAATTGAAAGTAGCAAAGGCATAACAGCAAACATAGCACCATGTCCTTCTAACCACAAATGATTTAAGATCTGATAACCAATTTGTGTAGTTTAGAGTGATGCCATATCGATCACAAATCTATACTTCACATCGCCTTTAAGCATACGCTCATAAGCTTCATTTATATAATCTATAGGAATTACCTCTACATCTGACAGTATATTATGTTCTGCACAATAGTCCAGCATTTCCTGCGTCTCTGCAATACCACCTATCAGCGAACCTGCAATGCGGCGGCGGCCGAAGATTAACGTTGCGGCATGTAGTTCAGGGGCTTCCGGCGGAACTCCCAGCAGTATCATGGTACCGTCACGACGCAACAGGCTGGCATACATATCCAGACTTACTTTTGCGGATACCGTGTTGATAATGAAATCAAATGAGTTCTTTACTTGCTCCAAAGCATTTGAATCTTTGGTTACCACAAACTTGTGTGCTCCCAAAGCTCTGGCATCGGCCTCCTTTTCTGGTGATGTACTTAATACTGTAACCTCAGCGCCCATAGAGGCCGCTAATTTCACAGCCATATGGCCCAAGCCTCCCAGACCTACTACTGCAAGTTTATGACCTTTTCCTACTTTCCATTGGCGAAGCGGGGAATAAGTCGTGATACCGGCGCACAGCAGAGGCGCAACACGGGCGAGATCCTGATCGTCTCTTATTTTAAGTACGAAGTCTTCCTTTACAATAATCCGATTAGAGTAACCGCCATAGGTAGGTGTGTCTAAACCTGGTTCAGGACTATTGTAGGTACCGGTAAATCCCACTTCGCAATACTGCTCCAGGCCTTCTGAGCAGCTTGGACATGAACTGCAGGAATCGACCATACAGCCTACGCCGGCCATTTCGCCAACCTGAAATTTATTTACATGCTCTCCCACTTTCACAATTCGCCCCACTATCTCATGACCGGGTACGACGGGGTACATGGCCCCACCCCATTCGCTCCTGACAGTATGTAAGTCTGAATGGCAAACTCCGCAGAATAGAATCTCTATCATCACATCGTGAGCTCCAACGTCGCGGCGTTCAAAATCATAAGCCGCTAACGGCTGAGCAGAATCATAAGCGGCATATCCTTTTGCTGAAATCATATTTTTAGTTAATTGATGTATGTAAAGAAAAACGACATTAGGCCCAGATTGTTTATACCCAAATTTAACTTAGCTGATGAAGTGCTCATTAACAGCATTTTATTTCTCAACATAAAGCATATTATTGAATATGATTTCTTGATGACAGCATAAACTTTTATTCGCTGTCAGTCTTCTACCGCCAGCAATTCAGCTTTAGCGATTTCAGCCTTATGGAAGAACCGGAAGATCATCTTTTTTGTCAATATCAGAGCAATTCTATTTATGATGAGCAGCATTATTTTTAACAGGCGCCAATATCTTAAAGTTATTAGTATTGAAACTACTTACCTTCAAGGCAGCTAAAACCAAGGAATCATTGTTAAATTACACCTTTAAATATATTATACCTGATTTATTAACCAGCTTTTCTGCTATAGATGAAATCTCTCCATTCCTCGCTGAAGCATTTTATTGTCCGGAAATTAGGCTTATCAAACAAAAACGCTGTTCAGCATATTCTTACGGGCAGGGTGCTGGTGAATGGCAAACTAGGAGCATTAAGTCAGGTGCTGCTGCCGGAAGATGAGGTGCAGGCGGACGGACAACTCATCAAGGAGCCGAATAAAAAAGTATACCTGGCTTATCATAAGCCACGTGGTATTGAGTCCACGATGAATATTCAAATAGCCGGTAACCTCTTACAGGCTTTAAACTTTACTCAAAGTGTGTTTCCTGTGGGAAGGCTGGATAAAGAATCGGAAGGGCTTATGCTGATCACGAACGATGGCGCACTCTTATACAAAATACTTCACGCAGAAAGGCCCCAGGAAAAAGAATACTTAGTAACTGTGGACAGCCTATTGACACAGCAGGCAATGGATAGGCTTGCCGAAGGCATAGTTATTATGGGTAAAAAAACACGGCCTTCAATAGTGAAGCTGGTGGATGAGAAAACTTTCAGCATCATCCTGACACAAGGGCTCAACCGGCAGATCAGGAGAATGTGTTACAAGCTGGGGTATCAGGTGACGAAGCTCGTGCGCGTGCGCATCACAACCCTTGAGCTGGGAAACCTGCCGCTTGGGGAATGGCGTTATCTGAATCAGTCAGAAATCCGTGATTTAATGCAGCTTGTTTCTAATTGAGCAGGTGTATACCTGAACCCGTAAATCCTTTTGATTCTCAAGTGCTCCGGCCTTATAGTTATACTTCAAAATATATTTTTAGATCCTGTAAATTTTTATGTATAAGGTGCTTTTCTGAAAGTCAGGGATTTCAGTTCAGCTTTTCTAAACATCAGTTTATATTTAAGAGCTAAACAACCTGCAATCTGTAAAAAGCCAGCAGGAAAGTATACTATTGTTAAAGAATGAATTCGATAGCAGCGCCCTGAGTAGCGGTATAAATAAATTCAATTTGCATTGATGCCGTCAATTTTGCGTTATTTGCCAGATAGAAAGCACGCGCTGAAGAAGTCTGGCCAGAATAAGGTATAGGAAGGCTCAACAGAAAGCAGGCAAAAATAATCAAATCTTTTTCTTAAAGGTAAGCAACTAATGGCGACAGGACTTCTCGCTCTTTTGGATGACATATCTGCTCTTGTGAAAGTAAGTGCAGCAAGCCTGGACGATATTCCAGGTCAGGTAGCAAAAACAACGGGTAAAGTATCCGGCATTGTCATTGATGATACGGCCGTTACACCCAAGTATGTCGTAGGGCTAGATCCCTCAAGAGAACTTTCGATTATATACAAGATCGCCAAGAAGTCCTTGATCAATAAAGTACTCCTGCTAAGCCCTGTGGCACTTATTCTCGGCTTTTTTGCGCCTTGGGCAATCAGCCCTGTCCTGATGCTGGGCGGCGCTTATTTATGTTTCGAAGGATATGAGAAAGTCCATTCCATGTTTAGCAAACATCATCCTGATACCCACCACAGCTCAGAAGAGGATCTAAAAGTAACTACACCTGGGGAATTGGAAAAGACAAGGGTTAAGAGCGCAGTACGTACCGATTTGATCCTCTCCTCTGAGATTGTCGCCATCACATACGGCACTGTGGCTGACAAAGCCCTGGCTACTCAAATTGCCGTGATGCTGACCGTGGCTGTATTTATCACGCTCGCTGTTTATGGGTTTGTAGGCCTGGTTGTAAAAGCCGATGATATTGGTTTGCATATGGCAAAAGAAAAACATCATAGGCATGTCAGAAAAATCGGGCACGCCATTGTAAAATTCATGCCGCTTTTCTTAAACATCTTAGGCTATGTCGGGACAGCAGCCATGTTGTGGGTAGGCGCCGAAATCATTGCGCACGGTATCCCTTTTACGAGTTATATGCTGCATGATCTGGAACTAGCGCTGGAACACGTGCCTGCCCTTGCCTGGTTGGCCAAAGCCTTGATCTGTGCTTTGGGAGGACTGATTTTGGGAGCCTTGATCGAGAGAGTTGTGGTGTTTGTACGCAGGTTCGTATAGAATCACCAATTATAACCGCTGCTGAACCAAAGATTTGCTCTCTATAAAATATAAATCCGGAAATGTAATCTTACGGGCTATACGAAAGCTCATCAGCAGCAATTGATGGGCTTTTCTGAAGTCCAGATGTTCAAAACTCATCAGAATGGGTGTTCCTGAGCAGCGAAAAAAAAGAATCTTATACTTACTTATTTGTACCACAGCTATACATATATGCAATGTATAGCTGTGGTACCCGGTATTGGTGGCGAAATGTGGTTCTTCCGGAATAGGTAAACTTAATTATCTGCTACCTTTCCCTATCCAGGGCAACTGAGAAAAATAAAAGCAGAGAAGCCAGCAGTGCTACTTTAGAAAACAGATCACCTGGCAAACGCAATTTGCCCCCTTTGAGCTTTGTTACATTTTCTGCCCCTTTGATAGGTTTTGTTTTGTTCGGATTGATCTTGAACTCTACATAGTCTCCTTCCATCAACCTGCCTGATGTATCAATATACCAGACAACTGTTTCTATTTTTTCCCTGGCTCTAATTTTACTTTCCTTTTTGTATACTTCAATGTAAACCAGGTTCCCTGCTTCCTCATCCGCTTTACTAGTGTCAGATTCACCGGCATCCATAGATCGAGAATACATGAGGGCAGAACCGCTTGCATAACCCATTGGCTTTACAGCAATAACTTTTCCTTGTGGCATAGCTTTATGTATTTAAGTTTGTTTTGCATTCATTCTAAGATTGAAATTAAACATGCCAAAGTCTAGAATTAGCCTGGTATGGCTACTTCACTTTGTGCACATCATATGCGTATATGAAGGGCTTCTTCTCAATTTTAAATGTAACCTTTGTAGCGTTAGTGTCTTCACAACTACCTTCAAAGATTTCATCAGGCAGATCCACCTCAGGTATAATAAAAAGTAGTTTATCTCCTGTCTTTATATCTGAAACTCCCGCCTCAGTTTCACAAGTTTCTATCACCCCTATTTTAACTTCTTGCTGATTGTTTTTACTAATAAATTTTCTCAAGCCCTCTATCCATTCATATTCGTCATCTAACGGAAAAGGTCTTACAGCTAGTATGGTTCCTTGTGGCATAATACAATTGTTTTGATTGTTTAAACTTTGATTATCAGCTTGATATATTTTAAAAAATAAAATAAATATACTAATTTTTATTAAATCAAATATCTACAATACGTATATTTAATTATAGATTCATCATATAATACTGCCATGTTTAAACATCTAATAATAACCATTTTCTTTCTGGTGGTTAGTTATAGATTATTGGCCCAATCTGGTGATCCTTTTATTCGATCTTTCCCTCCTACTGCTTATCAGAGTAACGCATATATTTCCAGTCCGCAGAACTGGGGAATCATACAGGACGACAGGGGCATCATGTATGTCAGCAACACAAGCGGTGTTTTAGAATATGATGGGCTCAACTGGCGGCAGGTGCAAGGAACAGGTTTTGAAGGCCGCTTTCAGTTTGCAAAAAATAGTGATGGCAGAATATTTGTCGGCAGCACCAACGATTTTGGTTTTCTGGCACCTGACTCCGTCGGAAAAATACAGTTTGTTTCCCTGTTGCCACACCTGAAAAAAAAATATCCTGACATAGCAGCAACTAAAATAACCGCAATAGGCCGTGATGTGTATTTTGGCAGCGGCCAGCATATCGTCCGCTGGTCCGGTAAGAACTTTAAAGTATGGAGCAGCAAAGCAGGATTTGGCCGCATTTTTTCCTGCCGCAAGCAGCTATATGCCATAGACAAAGCAAAAGGGCTGTGTGTGCTGGAAAATGAACAGTTCAAACCCTTGCCCGGAACCAAAGGATTTGATTCCCTGAATGTAACAGACCTTCTGCCCATTCCGGCTACTAAAGCTTCGGGTCATAATCTTTTCGTAATCACTTTTGAAAACGGCCTGCTTAAGTATGAAGACCAGACGCTGCAAAAACTAACCGTTCATCCCGCTAAAGCCCTGGATCAGGAAGGTATTATGCACGGGCTTGTACTGGCAGATAGCACCATTGCGCTTGCCACAGTAAGCAAAGGCATTATTATTATAAACTTTAAGGGAGAGGTAAAAAAAATAATAGACAAGAAAAGTGGTTTAAATGACAATACCGTTCTTCATCTTTATACAGATCGGGAAGGTGGTCTATGGGCTGCCCTGAATGAAGGCATCAGCCGCATTGATTATCCGTCACCAGTTTCTTATCTGAATGAAGCCTACGGACTGGACGGCATGGTACTCGCTATCCTGAAGATGAAAAACAGCTTGTACGCCGGCACTACTTCCGGTTTATATGTAGCAGATGAGAAAGGACCTATAACAGCGTTTCGTAAGATACCAGAACTGAAAAATGAGATTTGGGAGCTGATGAACCTGGGAGATGACACACTTCTGATAGTGAGCTCTCCAGGCGTGTATGTACTGGCCAACAAAGTTTTAAAGCGGGTATCGCCTCCGGCAAAGGAGATTATTTACCAGACGCTGCACCACTCTACAAGTAACCCTGATAAGTTTTTTATAGGATCATCAGAGGGCGTGCATGTGATCATTCGTAATAAAGGCAAGTGGAAATGGGAAGGCAAAATTGAGGGAATTAACCATATGGTCAACTGGCTGGCTGAAGACAAGGCCGGTACACTTTGGGCATCCAGTGACGATACCATCTCTGCCGTATATCATTCGGGAGAGCTTGGTTTGCAACAACGTGTCCGGCATTATATACCTTCCGCTGAACTAGCCAAAAATTTAAACAGATTTGAGGCAAAAAGTATAAATGGCAACGTATACTTCGGAACCAGCAAAGGCTTATATAGCTTCCGGAAGAAGGGTAATCACCTGCAATTAAAACCCGATAGTACGTTTGGTGGCATATTTGCCAGCGGCACGCGCGAAGCCATCAACCTGACAGAAGATCAGCACGGCCAGGTATGGATGACCTCTGAATTTAAAACAGGACCTTTACGCAAAGCGCTGGATAACAAGTATGTATGGGACACAATACCTCTAAGCAAGGTACCAAGGGTAGATGTCTGGACGATATATGCCGACCCGGAAGGCGTAGTATGGCTGGGCACTACCGAAGGTATATTCAGGTATAACCCTGCAGTGCCTGAAAACTATAATACACAGCAGCAAACTGTTCTGAGAAAGATAAAACTTGCAGGTGATTCCATTGTATTTTACGGAGCCTTTGCGGGCAATCGTACTATTAGCCTCACGCAGGCGCCACAATTCAGATTCACTTTGCCCCATGCCGTCAGGTCCATCAGCTTTGAGTTTGCTGCCACTTCTTTCGATGCACCTGACAAGCTCATGTACAGCTATATGCTGGAGGGAGAAGACAAAAACTGGTCGCATTGGACTACTGAAACAAAGAAAGAATATACACGCCTGGATGAAGGAGACTATGCGTTCAAGGTAAAATCAAAGAACATTTATGGCACCGAAAGCCGGGCCTCTGCTTTTGAATTTAGTTCTTTGCCCCCCTGGTACAGAACCTGGTGGGCATACATATTCTATGGTTCATGTTTTTTAACAGGCCTGGTTGCTATAGACCGTTTCCAGCGTCGGCGGCTGATTCATAAGGAGCGAAAAAAAGCACATGCACGAGAGCTGGAGCAGGCGCGGGAAATTAAAGAGGCATACTATAAATTAAAGCAGACACAGCTTCAACTGGTGCAGGCTGAGAAAATGGCTTCCTTGGGTGAGTTGACAGCCGGTATAGCGCATGAGATCCAGAATCCCCTCAACTTCGTCAACAACTTTTCAGAAATAAATAAAGAACTGGTTGACGAACTGTTAGAGATAAAGAAACAGGAGCCTCCGGATCCAAAACTTGAAGAAGAACTATTGGTATATATTGAGGATAACCTCTCCAAGATCCACTTCCATGGCCTTCGGGCCGATGCTATTGTCAAGAACATGCTGCAACACGCACGCCCTAATTCCGGCGAGAGGCAACTGACCAATCTCAATGCGTTGGCCGATGACTCCCTTCGTCTGGTATATGCTGGCGTAAAAACCAGGGAAAAGAACTTTACCTGCACCCTGGACACCTGCTATAATTTAAAACTGGAAGAGGTAGAGGTAGCACCCCAGGAGATAGAAACAGTGTTACGCAACCTCTTTAGCAATGCCTTCTATGCTGTGCAGCAGAAACAAGCGCTAAATTTACCAGGGTATGAGCCGAAGGTGAGGATTAGCACCGGGAGCAATAACGGGAATGTAGAGATAAAGGTATGGGACAATGGCACAGGTGTGCCCGAAAGTGTGAAGCGCAAAATATTCCAACCTTTCTTCACCACCAAGCCCGCCGGCCAGGGAACAGGCCTTGGTCTCTCCCTCAGCTATAATATTGTTAAAGGACATGGCGGTGAATTGCTTGTAGCTACTGAGGAAAGCAGCTGGACAGAATTCACCATTATACTACCTTATGTATTTGTAAATCAGGAACAATCAGAAAATTCTATCGCTCCTGCAAAGAACTTTCCTTAGACTACAAATTCCTATGGATAAAATTATTCCATTTAAGTGGAGATTAGCATCAGAAGATTAAAGAACTATAATGCAGGTATATGGGCAAGTAACCAGCAAAGTATTTTAAACCCTTTCATTACCAAGTCTAGCGGGTAAAACACCAAAATCTGGTGATGTCATTATCAAAGGGCACAATAGCAGGTTGAATGTTTGATTTGAAGTATTGAATTTAAAGATTTTATTACAGAATTGCCGGATTTACCTGAAGCAGTTATAGTTTAAATAATTATCTTTAAGCTCATACTCACATTCTACTTTTAAAAGCGAAAAGACTGGTTTCGGGAGATAATAGCAAGTCGTATTACCAAGCGTATAGCCGCAGTTGCGTGCTGGAAATCAGCCAAAGGTTGGTTCCGGCAGATTTGCTTTGCAGCCCAAAGTATAATGTTCATTCACCCTTGATCATTTGTACAGCATAACAGTATAACGTATGCATTTCTTTTCTTTTCTGGCAGCTTTCATACTTGCAAGGCGCTTAAGAAGCTTACTGAAAAACTCTCATTTATACCCTAAATGGAATAATTTACTCAATGTTTCGAGTTGGGCCATTCTTATACTTTTCTTGGTAGCAGGGTCATATTTCGAAGATGTAGGCAGCGGGTTTATAGGTAGCATTCTACTGCTGGGTGTATTGGTATACCTGGATAAGGAGCCTGATTTTAAAGGATACCGGCCCTTAATTGAAGCTAATTACCCACTGGTGGCCGTAGGGCTGCTAAGAAGCCTTGTGCAAACTATTACGCCCGACTTTTATGAAAGCTGGAATAACTACTTTGATTTTGCAATGCTGGGCGCTTTTATATGGATTTTTGCCAGGTGGGCAAATTCTAAGAAGCAGCTGCAGGAGCTAAAAATTGTAGAAGACCGGAAAGCAGAACTTGAGGTGCTGGTGGCAGAACGAACTTCGGAACTAACACAGCAGAGAGAAACATTACAGGAAACCGTAAAGGAACTCCAGGCGATGCAGGCCCAACTGGTGCAGCAGGAAAAGCTGGCCTCTTTGGGCGAACTTACCGCCGGCATTGCCCATGAAATTCAGAACCCATTAAATTTTGTAAACAATTTTTCGGAGGTGAGCGCTGAGTTGCTCGATGAACTTAAAGCCGGGCCTTTGCAAACATTGCAGGAATCAGATAAAGCATATGCTGGCGAAATCATACAGGATCTGACAAAGAATCTTCAAAAGATTTCTTTCCATGGTAAGCGGGCAGAATCTATTGTGAAGGGAATGCTACTGCACTCGCGTGCCAATACTGGTCAGAAAGAACTAATTGACTTAAACGCTTTGGCCGATGAATATATGCGTTTAAGCTACCACGGCTTGCGGGCTAAAGACAGTAATTTCAATGCCAAATTAGAAACTGACTTTGATCTCAACTTACCCAAACTGGAAGTGGTGCCGCAGGATATTGGTAGGGTGCTGCTCAACCTGTTTAATAATGCCTTTTATGCCGTGCAGCAGAGAAAAGCAAAGGGGCAGGATGACTATCAGCCTCTGGTGCGAACCAGCACCAAAGGCCTGGGGAACATACTAGAGTTGCGCATCCGTGATAATGGCTGCGGGATTCCTGAAGCCATCCAACATAAAATATTCCAGCCTTTCTTCACCACCAAGCCTGCCGGACAGGGTACCGGGCTGGGATTGTCGCTGAGCTACGATATCATCACCAAAGGGCACAATGGCGAGATGCTGGTTAAATCAGAGAATGAAGAATTTACTGAATTTATTATACGGCTGCCTGTAAAAGCTTAAGGCGACGGAGGCTACCGGCTATTGTTTTGCAAACAGCTATAAATTTAAATATAATGTGTTGCTAACCGGGTTTTCTTATATTTAGCTATATTGTACCAAATCTTTATTTTGTTTCACTCCTATGAAAATCCTGGTTGTAGATGACGAAGCCGATGTGCAGCCGCTTTTTGAGCAACGCTTCAGAAGGGAAATACGAAGCGGAGCCTTAAGCTTTACTTATGCCCTCTCTGGCGAGGAAGCTTTGGCATATTTAACCCAACATCATTCAGAGGTAGTTTTAATTCTGTCAGACATCAATATGCCGGGCATGAGCGGCCTGAACTTGTTGCAGCAAATACGGCAAAAGTATGATACACTCCCCCCTTTTGTAATGATGATAACAGCTTATGGAGACGAGGAAAACTATGCCCAGGCCATGCGGTTTGGCGCCAACGGCTTCCTGACAAAACCTTTGGACTTTAATAACTTAAGAGAGAAACTGAAGACTTTGGAAGTATAATGGCTAAAATACTGGTAGTTGATGATGAAGTTGATCTGGAAGTGCTGATCAAGCAGAAATTCAGGCGCAAGATACGAGAAAATGCCTATGAATTTGTTTTTGCCCACAATGGCCTGGAGGCGCTGGAAAAAATAAAGGAGCATCCTGACCTGGATATAATCCTGAGCGACATCAATATGCCCGGAATGGACGGCCTTACGCTGCTTACAAAGCTGCCCGAGGCCAACCCAATCATCAAGGCTGTAATGGTATCGGCGTATGGCGATATGGAGAATATCCGGACAGCCATGAACAGGGGAGCCTTTGACTTTGTGTGCAAGCCCGTCGACTTCCTCGATCTTGAAAAGACGATGGAGAAAACCATGCAGCACGTGAAGCAGGTTAGAGAAACTTTGCAAGCTATCAAAGAAAACAATATCCTGAAGATGTACGTGGACGAGAACGTACTCAACTTTATGATCCACCAACAGTTTGAAAGCAGCCTGCTCGATAACGAAACCATAGAAGCCACAGCTTTATTTATAGATATTTGTGGCTTTACTTCAATTACCGAAAAAGTACCTGCAAATACAGTTGTCCGGCTGATAAATAAATTCTTCGACCTGATGGTAAAAGACATTATAGCGCAGGGCGGGCATGTCGACAAATTTATGGGAGATGCGGTAATGGCTGTCTTTCGTGGCGAATACCACCTGGACAGGGCCATAGATGCCGCCCTGGCAGTTAGAGAGCATTTAGCAAATGAAGATCAAATTGTATCCGATTCCTTTTCATATAAACCGCAGATATCCATAGGTATAAACTCAGGTGAAATGATTTCAGGTAATATCGGTTCTGTTTCGCTTCGGCGCCTGGATTTCACGGTGATAGGAGACGCGGTAAACCTGGCGCAGCGCCTGCAGTCCGTTGCCAAAGCAGGGCAAATCATTATCACGCAAGAGGTATACGAGAAGGCTAAAGAATCTTTTAGCTGTGAGAAGATAGGAGAAGTAAGCCTTAAAAACAAAGCCAAGCCTGTTACCATTTATGAAGTGATAGCCTAAGAGTGTTGAAAGCATTTATAAATAAAGCCTGACAATCTTAATTCTTGAGTATAAGAAAAGTATTTATCCTAAGTTCAAGGCTTTTCTTGCTTCAGACATTATCTGAGCTCCTCATCTTTTATTAAGTAATTTTTTTCTGAATCATTCACTTGAAATAAGCCCTGTTCTTTTTATCAACGGAAACCTTGATCAGTGAGCCAATGAGAACCGAAACTTCCGTGGCTTTGCAGAATTTATATAATTCATTGGGTTACTTATTTTTATGAATTGTATAAAAGGCAATATTTCCCCGAAAAGAATTTAATTATGATAAACAAAACCTACTTCAAAACGAAAGATCATTGTAAGGTTAAATTTAAAGTAGACCATGCAAATGCAGAAACGGTTGAAATACTGGGGTTGAATAATGATTGGAATACCCCAACCCCGATGAGCAAGAAAAAAGGAGGTTTCTTTACCTATGAAGCTTCTCTCCCTAAGAACAGCCAACATAAATTCAGATATCTGGTGAATAAGACGGAATGGATAAATGAGCCTGAAGCTGACAGCCAGGAGCCTAATGAATTTGGCAGCAGCAACAGTATACTAACGCTTTAGAAGGTTTTTACCTGAAGTATACCATTGTTGCCTTGCGCCAATAAAGGCTTCTCTGCTATCTCTGCTGGTTAGTTCGAGCAATCATACTACTGCGGTTACAATCCGTCAGTTTGGTTCTATGAATAATTAATACAGTAAGAAAGCCGCTTCACATTAAATGAAGCGGCTTTTTGAGGTTAGTTATACTTTAAACGTATAACCATAACTAACTGTTATAGCTACTCTATTCATGCCTACTCGGCTCAACTTTGCTTGTTTCCTAGTTTAGAGATAAGATCGTCTAATATTGCTTTGCTGTAACCAATTTGCCGTGTATACTCCAGGCACAGGTTGTATTCCCTTTCTTCTACCACACCGTCCTGCAACACCATCAGAACCAGCGTTTGCAGCTCCAGCGTTTTTTGCAGCCCGTCCTTCGGAATAATAAACGAGAGTGATGACAGGTTATCAGTTATGGGGAGCGTATCCTCTTCTGTTATGTTCAGTTGCTGCCCTATCGAAACCAGAAAATCACTTTCCGTCTCATCTATATAATTATCTGCAATTGCCGCCATAATTAAATTTTGGAAAAAGGCGAGTTTCTTTTCTTTTGTGTCAAAAAATTTATCTAATACTACACTAGCTGCCATATATAAAATTAAAATTTGTTAATAATTTAACCCGCAACCTGAAGTCCAAAAGACCTTTATGCGCATGCAGGCCTGTTGCGCAACTATGTTTTAAATTTTCCTGATGCAAGCAAGCTCCCAAGGCTGCTTGCACCATGGTATTTACGTAGAAATTGATAAAGCATGCATAAAAAATTTCCTGTGGGTGGTTTAAATATCACCTTCTGCAGAGCAGCTTTTTCAGGTGTTTCGTGCCAGTCATTAATGTTCTCAATAATAAGAAGTTAAATATTCTGCGATACGCAATCTCTGTGGTAGTAACCTGACATTTTGTTTCTTCTGATTATACTATAAATTTCAAAAGCCGTTCTGATTGCGATCAGGGCGGCTTTTGAAGTATATAAGTACTTTATAACTTTGCGTATATCAACGGCTATTTCGCCTCAGTCACCTTCTCCCCCGGATGGTATGTTGCTTCGGCCCGTTTCTCTACATCTTCCCGATAGTATGCTACATCTTTAAACTTAACATCCGCGTAGCGCTGCGCCTGATCATCAAAATGTGGTGAGTTAGGGTCACCACTTTCTCCGCCAGCAAGAAGCGTTTTGGCCTTTACCTTATCACCAAACTCCACTACCGCCACAAAGCTGTTCCCTGATGTACCATAAAGTCGTTTGGTATCGTAAGCGTTTGCACCAAAGGAAGCCAGCGCTCCCCAGTTTCCGGAAGCCATACCTACAGGCAGGCTGGGCAGCGCATCATTAAAGTCTTGCTTAATATCTCCATTTATCCGCTGATAGCGGTTGATTTCTCCCCAGGGTGTATTCCACTGTCCGAAATCTGCTTCTAATTGAGCTATGATTTGCTCGAAAAGCTCCAGGCGCTCTTTTTCAGGCGAGGCTTTTGCATAATATTCAAAGCGTTCTATCAGGTTCAGTCCTTTTGGCGCGCTGCCATTTTTTAACGAATTAGTAGCATAGAAATGGGCCAGCGACATAGGCACAGATTCTTTAGACACAGTATAATCCCAGTTACGCATCACTTCAATGGCTTCCTTCAGCTTCGGGTTATCAGGCTTTTGCTCGTCATACGCAGCAACAAGCCCGGGAATAAGCACTTCAAATCCGGGAAGGTACGGATCATAAGCCAGCTTTATCAATTTGTCGAGCGTCAGATCATCGGCTTTTTTCAGCAGACGGACAGCATGTATACCCCGGAAATTATCTGGTGACGGTGCCATGTACACCGGATAATCTTCCCGTTTCGGGCTGTATGCGCCGGCGCTGGTAAAAGGCGTAGAATTACAATTCTGAATCCAGCCATTAGGCGGATTTATAACGCGGATGGTTTCTTCCAAAGGATGCAGCCCATGCCAGTCTGTATTTGGATTGCTGCCATCCACAGGCTTGGAATAATCGAAAGCGGTATCGCGTATCGGAAAGAAATTACCATGATAGTAAGCGATATTGCCATCCGCATCAGCATACACCGTGCCATTGGATGAGTTTGTCCGCATCTGCATCATCTCGTTAAACTCTCGTAAGTTATGCTTCTTGGTCCTGGTATAGGATTGGATCAATGCATCTACGGGTTTCCACATCATGGCAGTAGCTACCCATTTGTCGCCGTTTTGGTGCGTGATGGGCCCGTGATGGGTATGGTAAGTGGTGAAAGTTTTTTGCTTTACGTCATCGCCTTCTTTGTAGGACAAGGTTACTTTATCTGTTGTTACAGGCCGCAATTCATCGCCATACTTGTAGAATACCTTGCCATCCTGCTTCACGATAGTTTCTTCAAATTCATCCATCACATCGGCATAAGCGGACGTATGCATCCAGCCAGTTTTATCATTAAATCCCTGGTAGATAAAAAACTGTCCCCAAGTTACGGCGCCATACGCATTCAGCCCCTCTTCGCTCACAGCATGCACTTCGCCACGAAAGAAAAAGGACGTATGCGGGTTAATCAGCAGCATGGCATTACCGGAAGCAGTATGTTTCCCGGATATTACAAACCCGTTCGATCCTTTGGGTTCGTCGAGCAATGCCGGATGCACCAATCCATCTCCGTAGCTATTCAGCCCCAACGACTTACCTGATTCATAAAAAGCTTTGATTCTGTCTGTTGAAATACTTTCGATGTCTCCGCCAATGGAGCCTTCGCTGAAATACATCGGCATCCAGGGTTCGAAGTGTGTCAGCAGCTTTGGCTTCACTTCCGGGTGCGTATACAGGTAATAATTGATCCCATCGGCAAAAGCCACACAAAGTTTCCTGAGCCATTCCGGGCTTTTTTCATAATTCTGAATGGCTTCATCTTGTGTCATGTATAATTTGGCGCGCAGATCGCTGTAGAGCATCTCCTCCCCTTCCACCTCCGCCAACCGGCCGGTAGCCCAGGTATAATTGCGCTCTACCCTGTTAAAATCATCCTCGCACTGCGCATATAAAAGGCCAAACACAGCATCTGCATCTGTTTTTCCATAGACATGCGGTACGCCGAAATCATCACGTATAATGGTAACCCGCTCTGCCTGCTGTTCCCATCTGTCTACTTCCTCAGAAGAAGAAAATTTTTCGCTTCCAGCGCAGGAGAAAAGAAAGGTAATGAAAAGGAATAAGGGTGCTGTATGCTTTATATAGTGTTTCATGGGTTGTTTGAAAGAAGTATACCAACTCCCAATTTAGAGATATTTGTTAAAATATGCCTAAAAAATCATATAGAGCAAGATAAAATCGTTTAGTCCAATGAGCAGTTTTCTGGCTTCTTCTAATTTGTTAACCTAATATGTGTTATTGTGTACTTACGGCATTTTATACTTTGTAACAATTTATTTCCTTGCTCCTATAGTTGAAGCTATTCCTCTTTTGTCTCAGAGTAAAGACTTGAGAAAGCTATATTCCTATGGATAAGGTTTAACAATTTAAAGCTTCACAGTAAATTGCAGGGTGATATAATCAATCACAAAGTTAAATATGCTATATTACCAGTAGGTATAAAACTTACATTGCATATTCTTTGATAAGGATATCACAAGAAGTATATTTACTTTTCCAGAGGCTCTACATTTGAAGGAAAAGTCGAGTTATAACTTACTACCTCCGAAGTATTCAATTATAATGACGTATAGATGCTTCTTTGTAGCTAACACGTATCTAATTTTGATAGATGATTACCAAAATTAAAATAGACGGCTTTAAAACATTCAAGAATTTCGAGATGGAGTTCTCCCCTTTAACTGTGATAGCTGGCACAAATGCATCTGGTAAGAGCAACTTATTCGATGCCTTACAATTATTATCAAGACTTGCTGAAGTAGATTTAAGAACTGCCTTTAGTGAACAGAGAGGCGAAGCATCAGAGCTTTTTACACAATACGGAAAAGATTCTTATTCTGAAGAAATGCGTTTTGCAGTTGAACTGTTGCTTAACCGCAAAGTGCGAGATAACTGGGGTGGTGAAGCAGAGCTAAAATATACGCGATTAAAATATGAACTGAGGATAAAAAGAGGTTTGAATGAGTCGGGTTTAGACGATTTGTTTGTAACCTATGAACATCTTGAAACCATTAAGCACGACGAGGATAATTGGGTTAAAAACCATATACCGAAGAAATCCATAGAAAGTTGGCGACCAAAAGTTCCAACAGGCCGAAGAGGAACACCTTACATCGAGACCGAATCTCCAAGAGCCATCATCATCAGGCAAGATGAAAAAGGAGGAAATAAAAAAGAATTTCCTATTTCAGGTGGTAGTGGTATTACACAATCTATACTAAGTGGTGTAAACTCTGTAGATTTTAAACATGCATTCGCAGTAAGAGAAGAATTGAAAAATTGGAAATTTTTACAACTTAATCCACAAGTCCTTAGGGAGCCTACCCGTCAGGATATAGGTATGCGAGATACGATTACACAAAGTGGACAAAATTTAGCTGCTGCGTTACATCGTATAAAACTAAATGATGAATACGCCCTCAAAGATATATCTAGAAAGCTAAATAATTTACTGCCAAACATTATAAGTGTAGATGTATATAATGATAGAGCAAATAGGCAATTTATTATAAAAATTAAGAGCGAGGACGGCAGAGAATTTTCGTCACGTGTACTTTCTGAAGGAACGCTGAGGTTATTAGCGCTTTGTATTTTTCAGTTTGATGAGCAGCATAATGGGTTACTGTGCTTTGAAGAACCTGAAAACGGTATACATCCTGCCAGAATGAAGGACATGGCTTATTTACTCAAGGATCTAAGTGTAGACTTTACAGAAGAATATATGCCGCTACGACAAGTAATAGTTAATACCCACTCACCTTTATTAGTAAGTAATATCTTACACCTGCCAAATAAAAACATTGCTACTGTCTGGCTTTCTCAGTTAATTACCCAAATAGCAGAAATAAATGGAACAAAGCAGAAAATTCATATTAGTCGGATTCTTCCTGTCGAATCCGACAGTTCGCCAGATGGAAAGGGAGGGTATAGTATGAACTTTCCAGAGGTTGAAAGAAAATTAGTTATGAACCAGCTCGATAAATACTTACATACCGAAAAAACTGAAATTTAAACAAAGTGAGTAATATCGTAATTATCGGGTTTACCACCGAAGGCACTACAGATGTAAGATTCTTGGGAAGTATAATCAGCAGAACTTTTGAAGAAGTCGCCTTCGAATGTAACAGTTCACTTGAAATTCATTCTGTTCAACATATCCCAACAGAAAAAACAAATTTTGTTAATGAGGTATTGGAGGCTGCTAGAAAAGCAACTGAAATAGGAGTCATGGTTCTATGCGTTCATGCAGACGCAGACAATAGAACTGACACAAATGTAATTAATAACAAAATTTTACCTTCATTTCAGACTGTTCAAAAATCTCATGAAAAACTTTGTAAAAATCTTGTTGCCATTGTACCAGTACAAATGACGGAAGCATGGATGCTTGCAGACCCAGAATTGTTGAAGGAAAGTATTGGTACTAATAAGAGTATAGAAGATTTAAAACTGCAACGCAGGCCGCAGGATATAGCAGATCCTAAACAAGTTATTAAAGATGCTATTGCAATTGCTTTTGAAGATCAAACGAGAAGGAAGCGTAAAAGAAATGTTGAAATCGGTGAGCTTTACTTACCTATTGGCCAAACAATAGATTTTAATAAGTTGTCAGAATTATCATCCTATCAAAATTTTAGAAACGCGGTCAGATCTGCTTATGTAAGTTTAGGCTATCTGCATTAGCTAACCGAAAAAGCTAATCTTGCCACCCGCTGACCTTAGCTTTTGTCTTTTGCCAGTCCACGTCTTTTACAATTAGCGTCAGCAAGCCACCTACTATCATGGAGCAGCCGCCCAGCACCAGGGCATAAATTGCTTCTCCGCCAAATAAATGATCGGTTACAAAACCAAGTATGGCACCGGCGATAATCTGGGGAATCACGATAAAGAAATTGAACACGCCCATATAATACCCCATCCGTTTGGCCGGCAAAGCTCCTGCCAGTATGGCGTAAGGGATGGACAGAATACTCGCCCAGGCGATGCCCACGCCTACCATCGATAGCAGCAGCATGTTCGGCTCTTTGATAAAATAAATCGAAATCAAACCCAAACCGCCCAGCACCAGGCATATCAGGTGGGTGAGCCTGCGGCTGGTAACATTAGCCACCGCAGGCAGCAGCAAAGCAAAAACGGCCGAGACACCGTTGTACACAGCAAAGCATACGCCAACCCAGTTAGCTCCCTGGTTGTACAGCGCAGAGGTGGGATCGTTGGTGCCGTATACATGGCTGGTTAAGGCGCTTGTGGTGTATATCCACATTGAGAAAAGGGCAAACCATGAGAAGAACTGCACGACCGCCAGCTGCAGCATGGTTTTAGGCATACTGAAAATGCCGGATACAGTGGCTTTTACACCGTCGCTGAAGCTGGTATTTTCCTTCATGGCTTTATACTCCTCCATATCTTCCGGCGGATTTTCCCGGGTACGGATAACGGTCCAGAGTACCGCAGAGATAAACACAACCCCGCCGATGTAGAAAGACCACTTTACGGAAGGCGGAATTTCGCCTTCCGGCGCCGTGTTGGCAATGCCAAACCAGTTTGTAAAGATGTAAGGAAGCAGCGAAGCCACTACGGCACCAACGCCTATAAAAAATGTTTGCATGGCAAATCCCGCTGTCCGCTGACTGGAAGGGAGCAAATCGCCAACGAGCGCCCGGAAAGGCTCCATAGAAACATTGATAGAAGTGTCCAGGATCCAGAGCATGCCCACAGCCACCCACAGCACAGAGGCATTCGGCATCACAAACAAAGCAGCGGACGCCAGTATGGCGCCGATAAGAAAGAAGGGACGCCGCCGGCCCAGAGCAGAAGACCACGTTTGATCGCTCAGGTACCCGATAATGGGCTGCACCACAAGACCCGTAACAGGAGCAGCAAGCCAGTAAAGGGCAATTTCAGTGCCGCCAAGCGTTTCGAAGATGCGGCTGACGTTGGCATTTTGCAGGGCAAAGCCAAACTGAATGCCCAGAAATCCAAAACTCATGTTCCAGATTTGCCAGAAGCTTAGCTTCCTTTTTTCTGCGCTCCGGATAGTTTGTGACATGATAGAGATAAGCATAGTAGAAGCGAAGTAAGATAAGTGTTTTAAAGATATCTTATAGACCCTCCCAAACAATATTTGCCAGGGTCTATAGGCTAATATTATCCGAGCTAAATCCATGGAGCTTGGATTTTATACTTTAAACTGATGTTATGCAAACTTTCGAAAAGTCCCCTTTGCCGTAGAGACAGGTCGCGACCTGTCTCTACGGCAAAGAATCAGCTTCAAAAGGGTGACTAAGAATCTGGCTTGCGTAATATCAGTTAAAGTACGCTAAATCTTTATTCCTATCTTTGCCGCTTCATTTGCCTTTTTATGACCCGTAAGAAATACATTTCACTTATTATCATCCTGGGAACGCTCACGGCCCTGGGGCCTTTTTCTATTGATATGTACCTGCCCGGTTTCCCGGCTATCGCCAAAGATCTGGGTACCACGGTCGCAGAAGTTTCCCTTTCCCTGTCCAGCTTCTTTATTGGTATTTCTGCCGGTCAGTTGCTGTATGGGCCGCTTATGGATAGGTATGGCAGGAAGAAGCCACTATACATTGGTCTTGCCGGCTACCTACTGGCCTCTGTGGCCTGTGCCTCTGCCACCTCCATAGAAGCGCTGATTATATTGCGTTTTGTCCAGGCTGTGTGCAGTTGTGCCGCGGCAGTGGCCTCTGTAGCGATGGTGCGTGATTTGTTTCCGGTAGAAGATAATGCGAAAGTGTTTTCGTTGCTGATGCTGGTGGTAGGCTTATCGCCCATGATTGCCCCAACAGTTGGCGGATATGTAACAGCCGGTTTCGGTTGGGAAGCCGTGTTTCTTATACTGGCCGGCATGGCAGCTGGCATACTGGCTGCCGTTTATTTCGGCCTGCCCGAGAGCAGCAAACCCGATCCAACTTATTCGCTTAAGCCAAAACCGATGCTTTCCAAATTCCTGCTGGTCATCAAAGAGCCGCAGTTTTATACATATGCTTTGTCTGGCGCTGTTTCTTTTGCAGGGCTGCTGGCTTATGTTTCCGGATCACCGCTGCTGTTTATGGAAATCTTCCAGGTAAATGAAAAGGAGTATGGCTGGATTTTCGCGTTTCTCTCTATCGGCCTAATTGGCGCCAGTCAGGTGAACAGCATTATGCTGCGCAGGTATCGCAGCGAGCAGATTATCGTTACAGCGCTTGTTTGCCAACTTGTTTTTGGTGCTGCGTTATTACTCGGAACTATAAATGGCTGGCTGGGGCTGTTTTCGACCATCGGCTGCATTTTCCTGTTTCTGTGCTGCCTGGGCTTTACTTTCCCTAACGCTTCTGCGTTGTCGTTAGCGCCGTTTACTAAAAACGCAGGAAGTGCCTCAGCGCTGATGGGTGCCTCTCAGATGGGAATCGGGGCGCTGGCAACTGTAATCCTGAGTTTCTTCAGTAATCATTCATCCGTACCAATGGCCGGTGTGATGGCTGCATCAGCCCTGTTATCACTTTTAATTTTACTACTGGGCCAGAAGATCATTCAGGCAAGAGGCCTGCAGTATCAGACAGAAAATACTGCTGCCGGTTCTATTCATTGATTTTGCAATTGTTGGTTAGAAGGCTAACGCAAAACATGTGTTTTAAGTAAACTGAAGCGTTAGATTAAAACCGTTGTTGCAATATTTAAACACTTAGCAAGCCACGAAAAGCCCTGGCGCTATAGTATGATTGTGCACCATTGTGATACACGAAGACATTATCGTAGCGGAAATCAGCAAAGAGGGCACCACCAAGTTTTCTAATCTCAGCAGGTGTTTTCAACCAGCTCGATGTTTTTGTATCGAACTTACCAAGTTTCTGCAAGTCCCGGTATTGTTCTTCATTTAAGATTTCAATACCCATAGCAGCAGCCATGTCAATAGCATTATTTTCTGGTTTATGCTCCTTCCTTGATTCCAGCCCTTCTTGGTCGTAGCAAACACTTCTGCGGCCTTTAGGGCTTTCCGCTGAACAATCAAAAAAAATGTAATTGCCCGTCTTTTTATCACGACCTACAACATCCGGTTCACCGCCAGTTCTTTCCATTTCATGGAGCGACCATAGTTTTTCAGTAGTAGCCTCCAATTTTAATTGCACTTTAGCCCATTCAAGATCTTTATGGCGGTTCATGTTTTTCTCAAAACGGCCTTTCAATACTTTAAGTATTTGCTCATGTTGTTCTGGTGACAAGTCCTTTTTATTTCCCATTGCTATAAGGTATTATTTTGATTTACTTACCATTTCTCGCAATTGTATGCGTGCCATGCCGGGCTTGCGATTGTTTAGCCTTGCTGCCAACGTGCTCGTGCTTAATGTGGGCAGGCATAGCCGCCGAAGCCTAATATCTGATTGAATCAGCTGTGACGTACGCAAAACCTCAAATTATATGGTAGTGATAAATTAAAACATACAGAAACTCAAAGGCATCCGTTATTCCATTATCAATTTAATATAAAGTATAAGCTGTGTTGCACTCAATCTACGGCACTTTTCTTATTAAAAAGCTGCGAATAAAAGTTAACTATCAGGATCATAATTAATCCAGAATAAGGATGAAAAAAGAGCCAACAATTATACAGAGCGCTTGCTCTAATGTAGCAGGATTCAGCGAGATTTTCGAGTAGTTTTCAGAAAAAATCAGCGCCGTTGGCAGAGGCTAGCGCATCCTGAAAAACTACAGCCATCACCTGCTCAAAGTAGCCCTGCACTTCGACTGTCTGCCCATCAAATTTAGCCCGGAAAAACTCACCCCTTGACCTAAAGTTTCTTTAAAGAGATGAAAGTACAACTGGCGTTCCCTATTATTACCTTCATGATGCGGTTAATGAATACCTGGATATCTTTCACCAGTTGAATGCAGACTAGTGCGTATTTATACAAACAGGCAAAATGATTGTCGTTTTTTTGTTGTATATTGTAAAAAATATTGAGCATTTATACCTCCAAAAACTAAGCAGGTATGTAAAACAGAATTATATGACTAACGGAACAGTAAAATTTTTTAATGACCTGAAAGGTTTCGGGTTTATCAAGGAAGCTAATTCAGATCAGGAATATTTCGTTCACGTATCTGGTCTTGTAGATGAGATTAGAGAAAACGACGAAGTGACTTTTGACCTGCAGGAAGGAAAAAAAGGACTAAACGCAGTAAATGTTAAGCGTGCTTAGTTTTAAAATAGCAACTATGTTAAAAAGGCCTTACATGCAGTAAGGCTTTTTTATTTGCTTGCCCTGAACTACTTTTACATAGCACCTGCTCCGGTTACAATAGAGCTGTTGAACTTGCTTTAAGGAGCAGAAAACATGTAATCAAGACTATTAAAGCACAAAAATATCTATACATCGCTTTGCAAAAGACGAAGGCAGACTCAGGAAAGCCAAAGTTTCACCAAACTTGCAAGGCTCCGATTTAAACAAATGCAGCGCTGGCTTTAAATCAATATTAAGCTAGCATAATAATATTTCTTTATTCCAGTAGAAGTTACGCAACGAACGGCACAAAATTCTTGTTCAGATAATAGATAGGAATGCAGTGCCTGCATAATAATCAGAAATACAGTACTTAAACATCAAAAATTAAGAACACATTATGGGTAGATCACAGGAAACCTTCAGTAAAAAAGAAAAAGAAAAGAAAAAACTAAAGAAAAGACAGGATAAAGAGCAGAAGAAGGAAGAACGTAGTGCTACCTCTAACAAAGGTAAAGGCATTGATGAAATGCTCGCTTACGTGGATGATAACGGAAATATCACTTCTACTCCTCCGGACCCAAAGAACAAAAGAGTGGTAAAGCAGGAAGATATTCAGATTGGTGTGTCCAGACAGGAAGCAATTGATCCGGCTGATTTAATTAGAAAGGGAACAGTAACTTTCTTTAACACTTCTAAAGGCTACGGCTTTATAAAAGATCACGACACGCAGGAGAGTATCTTTGTTCATCAGAACGGACTGACTGGCCCGATAAAAGAAAATGACAAAGTTAGTTTCGAGGTTGAGAAGGGCCAGAAAGGCCTGAATGCTGTAAACGTGCAGCTTATCAGCTAAAGGGCTGATGTGCTGATATCTGTTAGACCTTATAAAGCGCCAGCAGGTATTTAGCGCCTTTTAAATATAGGAGCAGAAGGTACTGCTAAACGTGACTCAGAAAGGCGTTTTGCAATACCTTTTGTTGTAAATAAACAAAGGCAGATAGAAGGCAAAGGCTAATAAGCGTACTCCTTGCTTCTCTTGCCAGTTGATTAAGAATGAGCAAAAGCTGAGACAGCACGTCTCGCTCCTCTTATAAAAAGCAGGCTGAAACCTCCATCTGAATGTAGCAGCAAGCGCAAACCCCAATTGCTTTTACCTCTGGTTTCAACTAATACTAATTTATACCTGAAATACATCCATGAACTCTCCTATTGCAATTGTTATACATGGCGGCTCCGGAAGATTATACCGAGAGCCGATGCCAGCGGAGAAGGAAGAAGCTTATAAAAGTAAACTTACAGAAGCTGTACAAGCTGGCTTTATTATCCTGAAAAAAGGTGGCCCTGCCTTGGATGCCGTGGAAGCAAGTATAAAAATATTAGAGGACTCGCCCCTGTTTAATGCCGGCAAAGGCGCCGTTTTCTCCAGCGAAGAGATTAACGAACTGGATGCAGCCATCATGGACGGCAAAACAATGAAAGCCGGAGCAGTGGCCGGCTGCCGGACTATTAAAAATCCTATAACAGCAGCAAGGGCAGTTATGGAAAACTCTGCCCACGTGATGTTGGCTGGTGCAGGTGCCGATGCATTTGCGGCAGCGGCCGGGCTTCATCTGGTTGATCCTTCTTATTTTAAGATAGAAGAGCGTTGGGCGCAGATCCGGGAACTGAAGCAGCAGGAAAATCGCTCTGATAAAATTGCCGCACCCAACAAATATGGTACAGTGGGCGCTGTCGCTTTGGATGCATCGGGTAGTTTGGCAGCAGGTACTTCTACAGGCGGCATGCTCAACAAAAAGTATGGCCGTATTGGCGATACACCTGTTATCGGCGCTGGCACTTACGCCAATCATACTTGCGCAGTATCCTGTACCGGCCATGGTGAGTTCTTTATCCGCTTTACTGCTGCACATGATATTGCAGCTTTGATGGAATATAAAGGCCTGACTTTAGAAGCGGCAGCCCACGAAGTGCTTATCAATAAAGTAACCAGAGCCGGTGGGGTCGGCGGCATTATAGCACTGGATGCCCTAGGAAACACAGTAACACCACATAGTGCGGAAGGAATGTTCTGGGCATCTGTGGATACCGACGGGTCATGTCATGTGAATGTCTGTAATATGATTATTGATTAGAAAAGGTTTATATCTGATAAATTATAGTTTCTCAGGCGGTTGCAACAGGTGCTATAAAGTATAAACGAATATAACTTGGTCAACTTACCCGGCAGGCTTCAAGAAATCATACTGTAAAGTCAGGCAGGTATTTATTTATAAACATGACTTTTAAAGATATATATGATAGCGTTATACCTGTGTGGGGAGAGCAGATAGGCTTCTCTGACGGAATGCTTCTTGAAGCCAAACCTTCTAAAAAAGCTTTTGGTGCAACACCTGCTGCTGCTGCCAATTTTTTCTCTCCGGCGCTAAGTAAATACTGGAATGAAGTGGAAGAAACGATAGGCAAAGAGAATACTTACGCTGATTTGATGGTATGGACCATGTATCAGATTTTTCACCGGCATGCCAGGCAGCTTTTTGAGCAGGGAACATTTTCCTTGAACCCGACGAGCATAGCTAAAAGTGAAATAGAAGCCCAATACTTTCATAACCTTCAGGAAGATGCCTGGGCGGAAGAGCTGGCGCATTATGAACGTACTATAGAATAGACAGCATTTTTATCTAAGGCAGGCTTGATGCTAAAATTTGACTAGATGCCAGTTACGGCTGTATATTCTCTTATATACTTAGCATTTTACTGACGCACATAAGGCTTTATCATCTATTTGGATTACCATATATGCAAAAGAAGCTACTTCGATAGGTATCAGAATATCTTTTTTTGTTTACGATGCAATACACTCCCTGTCCTGGTATACTTATAGCGCCAATTCCCGGTTATACTTGCTACGATATTTTACAGGCGACAAACCTGTAATGCGCTTAAAAGTGGTACGGAAAGCTTTCGGGTCAGTGTAGCCCACGTTGTACATTACTTCATTCACATTTTCGCGCGAGGTTTCCAGGCTCATTTTAGCCGCTTCTATTTTCACACGTTGTATATAGGCTACAATGGAGTTAGCGGTGGCTTTCTTAAACCGGCGCTCCAAGTTGCGGCGGCTCAGGGCCAGCATCGAGGCCAGTTGTTCCACCGTAATTTTATCCTGGAAATTTTGCTCAATAAATTCCTGCGCAACTTTTATCAAATCATCTTCATGATCTTTCTGCCCCTTAAAGATAATGAATGGCGACTGGCTGCGGCGCTCCATTTCTATCTGAAAGGCCTTTGACATGAAAATAGCTATATTTTTTCCTGCATACTTTTCGATGAGGTATAAAATCAGGTTCAGGTAAGAGAAGGCACCGCCGCTGGAATAAATACCTTGTTCATCGGTGATAATCTTATCTTCCACCAAGAGCACCTCCGGAAACATCTTCCTGAAATCATTGGCGGCCATCCAGTGCGTGGCACATTGCTTTCCGGTTATTAACCCCGTAGAAGCCAGTAGGAAAGCACCCACACAAAGACTGGCTACTTCGGCGCCGCCTTTATGCTGCTTTATTATCCAGGGCACAAAGTCATGGTTATGCTCCAGGTTCTGTACCATATCCCCATCCAGCGCCGGGATAATGATCAGGTCGGTTTTATCGATGTCGGTTGCTATCACATCAGTGAAAACAGTATATATTCCACCTGCTACAGATACCTCTTTTGAAAGCCCTACCAGCTGCACCTCAAATAAAGCAGGTTTTCCCATACTTTGCAGTAATTTGTTTACTTCTGTAAATACTTGGCGCGGCCCCTCTACGCTGCCTAAAATTGCGCCTTCCGGAACCAGGATGGATATATGTTTCATAGTTCTCAAGGTATGCAGAATTGTTGTCGCAATCAACCCTTTTATTGGCGAATTAGTACCTCATCAAATTCAACTAATGACAGTACATTTGCTATGTAATAAGGATTTGTTTATCAGCAATAGTAATGATGATTAACTAACAATTTAAAAAACTAAACAATGGCAACCGCAACAAAAATTTTCGTGAATTTACCGGTTAAAGATCTTAACATATCTGTAGCGTTTTTTACTAAACTCGGTTTTAAATTTAATCCTCAATTTACTGACGAGAATGCCACCTGCATGATTGTGGGCGATGATATATTTGTCATGCTTTTGGTTGAGCAGTTCTTTAAAACCTTTACAAAAAAAGAAATTGCCGATACTACAAAAAGCACAGAGGCAATTATATGTTTATCTGCCGACAGCCGGGAAAAAGTAGATGAAATGGTAAAAAACGCTTTAGAAGCTGGCGCAACAACACCTAATGAAAAACAGGATCAGGAATTTATGTATGGGCACGGCTTTCAGGATTTGGACGGGCACCTGTGGGAACTGGTGTACATGGAGCCAGGCGCCATTAATCAAGGTTAAAATTACTTATGTATAAACAATAATCTAATAGCTAAAATAACTCAAAAATGGCAACATTAAACCCTTACCTGAATTTTAAAGGTAACACCGAAGAAGCATTCAATTTTTACAAATCTGTATTTGGCGGAGAATTCACTGCTTTGCAACGCTTTAAAGACACTCCCGAAGCCGACAGGGTTCCTGCCGATGAAAAAGATAAAATTATGCATGTTTCTTTACCGATTGGCAAAGCAAACATACTTATGGGCACCGACGCGTTGGAATCTATGGGCCACATGCTGTCGGTTGGTAATAACATTAACTTATCCATCAATGCAGAAAGCGAGGCCGAAGCAGATAAACTATTTAACGCGCTAGCTGCAGGCGGAAAGGTAAACATGCCACTCGGCAGGACTTTCTGGGGTGCCTACTTCGGCATGCTTACCGATAAATTTGGCATCCAGTGGATGGTAAGTTATGAATAACAAGCCAGATACTCATACTTAGAAAGTATGGGCAAACATCTTCACAACAATGCAGCTTTCTTTGTTATGAGGAAAGCTGCATTGTTGTGAAGATGCTTATAGGCCTGCATAAACTGTAAACGCCGGTGTGTATGAAGCAGCAACACGTCTTTCAGCCCCAACTATACCTTGAAACTACCGGCAAAACCGGAAATAACAGCAGTATAAATCCAGCGCACATCGATGAGCACCTTTAAAGCATTTCTGCAACTCGTATGGTTCGCCGTGAAAGGCAAGGATCAGGATTATACGACTTTAAGTATCAGGCGCAGTATCGTATTACTAGCTATACCCATGATACTTGAAATGTTGATGGAATCCTTGTTTGCTGTTGTCGATATTTTCTTTGTCGGTAGGCTTGGCTCTAATGCGCTGGCTACTGTGGGTCTCACAGAATCGGTTCTGATGGTGATTTATGCTGTCGGGATGGGTATAAGCATTGCTGCCACGGCCTTAGTGGCACGCAGATTCGGTGAAAAAAATTATTTAGAGGCAGGAAGTATAACTTTTCAGTTGATGATGACAGGCGGTATTCTGGCCTTACTGACCGGCGGTATTGCTACTTACTTTGCAGCGGATATTCTGGCATTAATGGGCGCTGCCCCTGGCGTTATTGCTAGCGGCGTTGCTTTTAGCAGAATTATATTTGCCGGCAGTATTGTTATTATCATGCTTTTTCTGATTAATGGCGCCTTCCGTGGCGCCGGACAACCGCACTTGGCGATGCGTGCGCTCTGGATAGCAAACGGGGCAAACATTATACTTGATCCCATCCTGATTTTTGGCGTTGGCAGTATGGCGGGCCTGGGCTTGGAAGGAGCCGCCTGGGCCACTACGGCAGGAAGAAGTATCGGCGTGATTTACCAGCTATACCACTTGCTTAATGGCAGGCATTTGCTGAAGATTGCGCGAAAAAACCTCGTCTTCAGTTTTTCTGCGATGCTGAAGATATTAAAGATTTCTTCCGGAGGCATGGTGCAGTTCCTTATCGACTCAGCCAGTTGGATTTTCCTGACAAGGATAATTGCTGAATTTGGGAGCAATGCACTTGCGGGGTATACGATTGCTTTCCGTATTATTGTTTTCACACTCCTGCCTGCCTGGGGCTTGTCTTCTGCGGCAGCCACACTTGTAGGGCAGAACCTTGGCGCATACAAAGCCAGGCGGGCAGAACTTGCTGTGTGGCTGACGGCCCGCTATAATGTTATTTTTATGCTTGCCATTACACTTATTTTCATACTTTTCGGAAAGCATCTGTCAGGCATCTTTACCACGGATGCAGAAGTAATCAGTATAGCGTCCGAAGCGTTGAGCATTATTACGCTGGGTTATATATTTTTTGGGCTGGGGATGGTGATGGTGCAGGCTTTTAACGGTGCCGGAGATACCCGGACACCAGCTCTTATAAATATTGGTGTGCTGTGGTTAATCGAAATACCACTTGCCTATACGCTCGCTATTACCGCCGGCCTTGCCGCAACAGGTATATTTATAGCTATTGCGCTGTGCCACTCCCTGCATGCGCTCGTAAGCTGGTGGCTATTCCGGCAGGGAAAGTGGAAAAAAATTAAGGTGTAACTTAATAATATTCAGCTGCTATTCGTTTCTAAAGTATAACCGCGCCTTCAAAAGAAGCTTTTACACTTTATAGCTTCGTTAGCTACTCACTTCCTCTGAGTTTTAAAATTTAGTGTTTTATTACGTGTATCTGGACTTACTACTATAAAAAGCACAGAGTCTGTTCCGTATTCAATCCCAGTTCAAATCTAGTAGCATCCATGTATTCTATGCTTAATGATGAGCCATTGAAATTTCATTAATCTCAACTGTTTTCCCCACGCCCCAAATGGCATACCATGCTATGAAGGCAAAGCACAGAAGCGGAATGATAAATGCCACAGACATACTTGAATTATCTGCAATCAGGCCCATTATCGGAGGGCAGAACGCGCCTCCAGCCACTGCCATCACCAAAAACGAAGCACCTTTCTTAGTTAATGCACCTAAATCAGCTATACCTAAAGCAAATATAGTAGGGAACATAACCGACATAAAGAAATAGGTAGTAAACAGCGCTATCACTGAGAGCCAGCCTATATCCATTATTACTACGAAAATCAATATTGAATTGATAATAGCATATATAGCCAGCAGACGTTGCGGCGCAATAAATTTCATTATGTAAGACCCCGTTAATCGCCCAATCCAGAATGCCCCCATCCCACCGATTGCTAAGATTAAAGACGCTGCCTGTTCATGGTTTACGGGCATAAAAATCTCACCAAAAAGTCCTAAGTGCTGCATTATACCGGCTACAGACGTTTTTAAATTCGGAATGGCCTCGGTCACATAATTAATAAAAAAAGAATTAGTGCCAGTTTGAGCCGCAACATACAGGAATTGTGCAACCACCGCCACTATAAAAGCAGGATGTTTCAGCAGATTACGCATCGGCGGATCTTCAGCAGTTTCAGAAGAGCTTTCTTCTTTTATTTCAGGCAGCTTTATAATCATAAATATTATAGCCACTACTACTACAATGCACCCTACCATCATATATGGTTTTACAAGCGAATCAAACTTTTCGGCACCTCCTTTTGCTGCTGTACCAAAAATAAACAATCCACCCATTAAAGGCCCCAATATCCAGCCAAGACCATTAAATGATTGAGAAATATTGATCCGCCTTGCTGCGCCTTCATGCGGGCCAAGTATGGTAGAATAGGGATTAGCTGCTGTTTCCAGACATGCCAGGCCACATGCCAGCACAAACAATGCAAGCAGGAAAGGTATAAAGGCCTGAAACTTGGCTGCAGGATAAAACAGGAAAGCCCCGGTTGCAAATAATACAAGCCCCAGGATGATTCCACGCTGATAGCCATACCGTTTCATAAACAAGCCGGCAGGCAGCGCCATAGCCAGATAGCCAATGTATAAAGAGAACTGCACAAAACCGGATTGCGCTTTTGACACATGTAGTGTATCCTGAAAATGTTTGTCTAATACATCTAACAATCCATGAGCAAAACCCCAGAGCAAAAATAAGCTGCAAATAAATACGAAAGGCACCAGATAGCTGGTACCATTGGGAGCTTTAAATAGAGGAGCAGATTTTTTTCTTTCCATTGTTTTAGCTGTGTATGATGGGTTCATGGGCTATTTCAATATGTATTTAAATGATAATCTCAGTCAAATTTCACTTTTGCATTTCTGGAGCATTAATTATAGCTGGAGCATTAGTTATATATAGATCCATAAGTATGGCAGGCGCGGTAGTCTGCACCCTCTGCATTCATTCCGAAGGCGCTCCAGGCAGATGGTCTGAATATTTTTTCATCTTCTACATTGTGCATGCAAACAGGAATCCGCAGCATAGAAGCCAGTGTAATCAACTCAGATCCAATGTGGCCATAGCTGATGGCTCCGTGGTTAGAGCCCCAATTAGCCATTACTGAATATACATCCCTGAAAGCTCCTTCTCCTGTTAGCTTAGGCACAAACCAGGTGGTGGGCCATGTTTTGTCTGTGCGCTCATCCAAAATATGATATACATCTTCCGGAATTTCTATAGTCCACCCTTCAGCAATCTGTAAAACTGGGCCCTGTCCTTTGATCAAATTAATCCGGCACATTGTTACAGGCATTCCGCCCTTCGTAAGGAATTTGGAGGAGTAGCCACCGCCTCTGAAGTAGCCGTTATTGGCGGGGTACCAGGTAGTGGCATCTAAACAAGCCTGCGCTTCATCTTCATTAATCTCCCAGAAAGGTTTCATAGCCGGCTTGCCTTCCAGGGTTTGCCGGCCTGTGCCATCTAAAGTACAGGAACCGGAATTTATAAGATGTATAAAGCCATTTGCGGCCTGGTCGGTAGGCTTCCAGCCGGAAACACGTTCTACAGCTTCCGGGCTCCAATATGTCCTGACATCGGCAAATATCTGGGCAGTGTTGGTGAGCAGATATCCTAAAAGCATGGGTACGCCATTAAGTGAATCGTTCTCGGTAGCCACCATAAAAGGCGCCCTGATCCCATTCCAGTCAAACGAAGAGTTTAGGATTGCTTCTGAAAAATCACCGTTAGGCAGGAAATCTGTCCACTGCCGCTGCCCCTGAAAACCCGCAGCGATGGCATTGTGGCCGAAGGCTTCTTCACCAAAGCTCATTTCAGCGAGTTTATCATTACCTACCATCAGGTCCCTGAAAATCAGCGTCATTTTCACTACAAATTCCCAGTCTTTGTCTTTCTCTTGCCTGGTACTCTGTTTCTCTTCTGCATTAAAATCTTCGCCTTCTTTACATTTCGCCTTTGTCCAGGCTAAGGCTTTCTCATATTCCTCTTGGTCAAATATATTTTTCTCAATTCTTCTCAGAACTTCAGTAGAATCAACATACTCGTTGCGCATACCCAGGTATGACTGAAAAAAATCAGCATCAACAATAGAACCCGCAATGCCCATAGACACACTGCCTATACTTAAGTATGATTTGCCGCGCATAATTGCCACGGCCAATCCTGCTTTCGCGAAGCTCAGGAGTTTGGTTCTTACATCTTCCGGGATAAAAGGATCACCTACATCCTGCACATCTTTGCCATAAATACCAAAGGCAGGTAATCCTTTCTGATTATGAGCTGCCAATGCGGCTGCCAGATAAACAGCTCCTGGTCTTTCAGTACCATTAAAGCCCCAGATGGCTTTAGGAATGAGCGGGTGCATATCAATTGTTTCTGTGCCATAACACCAGCATGGCGTAACAGACAAAGAAAGACCGACATTTTCGTTTTCGAACTTTTTGGCACAGTTTGCCGCCTCTTTCACACCGCCTATAGTTGTGTCTGCTATTACGCACTGTACGGGTGAGCCATCGGGATACTTCAGCTCCTGCTCAAACAATGCCGCAACATTACGCGCCATATTCATGGTTGTTTCTTCCAACGACTCCCGTACACCTCCTAATCTTCCATCTATAATAGGACGTATCCCAATCTTCGGGTATTCTCCTGTTTCTGCTTTCATAAGCTTTATCTTCTTGTATTAATGTTTTGGCGGCTTTATCGCCTGGCTAACTATTCTGTAAAAGTGTTCTGAACAGAATCTAAAGAGATGCCAAACACCTTCTGTGAAATGGCGTTGAGGGCGGCTTTATCGCCTGTAAAGTGGAAAACATTGTGCTGATGGCTGAGCGTCTGCCCCGGATTTAGAAATGCTGCCGGAGAAACACTTTCGATCTCATAAAAGGGCCCCATCTGGCTTCCATCTTCCAAAGGGCCATCGTTATAAGCGTTAACTGCATCTCCTGTCAATGGATCTTTTTCAGCAGTCCACTCCTGGTTTAAGTAAGTTCCTTTGTTCTCTACATCAAAAGTGGTAACGGTGAGCACATTGTTGGTAGGGTCGTAGCTGCCGGCAACAGGCTTGGCTCTTTCAGGAGGAAGGCCCAGTTTGCCTCTGGATTTACCATCTGCTTTGAAGTATAGCATGCCGTTTTTATATGTGACACGATCAGCTGGTATTTGTCCGAAGTAATCGGTGGTGGCTACTTTGCCTGCTGCCTGCTCATTATAAGGCACTAAAATAACCGTTCCGGGAGACGGGCTGAACATGTCCAGAATCCATATACAAGGAGCCCCAGATTCTTTATTCCACACTTTGTCTCCTGCATTGGTAATGGTGTTATTAGTTTTGAAACCTACTACCTTTACTTTATCGTTGTTGGTTATTCGCAGCATACGTGCAATTTCCGCTTTGCTCAATATTTCGATATCACGCTTTATATTTACCTGAAGCGGAGTACCTAAATAGTTGGTAATAGAAGTTTCCTTTTCAAGAGAAACCTTGTTATTACTACTGGAGAGCACATTCCAGCTTTCCGAATCAACTGATGCCGGGGTGACCCAGTTATCAAAAACCATTTTCGTTTCAGGTTTGAAGAAAACAGAGAACTTACCTCCTTCAGGGCCTAACCAGAAGCGGTTTTCACCACCATAGGCATTCATGTGCGGGTCCTGCTCCCCTTTAAAAGCATCATAGTTTATCCAGCCAAAACTTCTGCCGTCTGCACCATCAGCAGTAGAAGTAAAAACTTTGCCCTGATACTTTGCCGATACAACCACCTGGCCTTCTCCACTTTCATCTTTTAACACAATAAGGCTGTCATCTTTGCTTTTCAGGAAATTGATGTCGTAGCCAAAAGTACCCGAAGCATAGGGTATACTATTTTCTGGAGTACTATCTTCTTCTTTGTTTTTGTTTTCAGCGGGTTGACATGCTTGTATGCTCATAACTAACATGAATATTAAGAATGGTCGTATTTTTTTCATAAAGCTTATTTTATACATATATAATTCTATATTTAGAAATATTAACAGGTATGCACTACTATCAAACCTTCTTGCAATTCACTTTCATAAATATGGTATCAGATAAGGAGAAATTCAGTTAATCGATTAAGTATATCATCTAAATTAAGCCCCTTCAAATGGCAAATATATCTTACTTTACACCACTCGATTTACGGATTACCAATTCCGCCTCAAAGAGAACTTGGCTAATGCGGCCATTGCTGCCCGACATCTGATCGAGTAATAACTGAACAGACCTTTTGCCCAAGTCAATCACCGGCTGCCTTACGAAAGTCAGGGGGCAGTAGTAAAAATCAAATGCTTCCCCTTCATCAAAGCTCACTATAGCCAAGTCATCAGGCACTTTAAGGTTCAGGCTGTCTATATACTTCAGTCCGTTGATAGCAAGCGTATTGGTGGCAAAGAAAAGCGCATCCACTGCATCACCTGTTGACAGCATTTCATCAATGGCAGCCTTCATACCATTCTTGATATCGCTTTGCTTTACTTCTTTCAGCCAACTCTTGCTAAGCGACAAGCCACTATCCCGCAAAGCCTGCTGATATCCCCGCTCTCTTTCCTGCATATGAAACAGGTTCGTTTTATAGGCCAGCATTCCTATCCGTTTTCTCCCCGCCGCAGCAAGATGCATGACTGCATCGTAAGCAGCTTTGAAGTTATCAATAGCCACAAAACTGGATGATATTTCAGGAAAATACCGATCAATCAATACAAAAGGCACTTTTTGTTCCTTAAGATAAAGTATCTGATCCTCTGAAGCTTCTGTTGGTACTACAATTAAGCCATCAACCTGTCTGTTTAGCAGTACATTAATAAGATCGCATGACCTTTCATACTTCTCATCTGAACTACCAAAAATAACGGTGTAGTCATGCTTTTTGGCCTCGTCCTCTACAACTCTGGCAATGTTAGCAAAGAAAGGGTTAGACACATCGGCTATAATCAAACCTATGGTGTTAGTCCGGCCCATTTTTAAGCTCTTTGCAATCTGGTTGGGCTGGTAATTCAGCTCTTTCGCTGCAGCCTTAATTCTGTTCGCCACCTCCTCACTCACTTTCCCTTCCTTACCCGCGCTCAACGCATAAGAAACTGCAGCTGTAGAAACTCCTACCTTCAGCGCTATGTCTTTTAAAGATACTTTGTTCCTCATATACAAAAGAGCATCAGCGGGTACCTAAGCCATAGTGAACCAACGCCTGCATTTTATACTAGTAAATATATAGTTAATCGATTAAACAAACAAAAAAAGCTAAATATATTTTTATCTATGAAAAGAACCTTATTGTATATACAAAAGCTGCTTTTAGTAAGTATGGCTTGCTGTAACCAGCTGTATGACAAATCAGCTACAAATATAATTTATACTTGCCGCGTAAAGTATAATCAAACCAAAGTCGTTCAGCATCGGGGCTTTATGTAGAAAATAAAATTAATTTTACATTAAAGGCAGCTTTTGCTGCTTCATTCAGCTTCTCAATAGCTGCCGCACCACCGTTTTTCAAAACTATTATACTTGTAAATTCTGCGGCAGGATTTTTATCAGAGTCTACTGTATACATTGGCCTGACTCTGTTTCCGTTCAATTTATAAATTTTCGGATAAGAGAGACTTTCCATATGGTTCGGTGACAGGATGCAACCGGACTTAAAGTCAAAAGCACTTCAATAGCTTGGTCCTCTCGCTATCAGGCTAAAGCCGTAACAACAAGAGGACCAGTAAATCAAAACAGGAAAGTGACCCAGTTTAAATTATACCCTTAAGTTTTTTGCTGAAAAAAGTTCTTATTGCTGATTAATTCCCCCGATTACCGCACTTTTGCCCGTTTCACCAGATAACTATACAGCACTTTGTCGAAAGGTTCACTGATGTCTACTGGTACGAAATCAATTTTATACTGCCCGCATTTCAGTTCCAGATCGTGTTTATACTTCTCTACGGCCAGTCGGTAATTGTCGCGCACCTGTGAGGGTTGCAGTTTCAGTTCCTGCCCTGTTTCCACATCCACAAACACATAAGGACGCTCGGCAAAATCAAACTTCTCCTCGGTTTTGCGGTCCATTACATGGAAAATAAGCACTTCGTGGTTCTGGTGTTTGAGGTGCTGCAGGGCGGCAAAAATGGCATCACTGTCGTCGTGGCGGCTCAGCATATCACTGAAAATAACCACCAGGGACCGCTTGGGTATCTGCTGCGCAATCAGGTGTATTATTTCCGCCACGTTCGTGTCTTTGGCAGTTGGTTTTTCTTCCAGCTGCTTTTGTAACAGCAGCAACAAAGTATGCAGGTGCGAGGCCGTAGAGCGCACCTGCGTTTGCAGTTCTATCCTGTCCGAAAAAGTTACCAGACCAACTGCGTCGCGCTGTTTGCGCAATAGCGTCGCCAGGGCCGCGGCGCAGAGGGCGGAGAAAACAAGTTTGCCGTTATTCTCTATCGGGTAATACATGGAGGGCGACACATCGAGCAGCATGTGGCAGCGCAGGTTGGTTTCTTCTTCATAGCGCTTCACAAAAAGCTTGTCGGTGCGGGCGTATACTTTCCAGTCGATATGGCGGGTACTTTCGCCGCTGTTGTAGAGGCGGTGCTCCGAAAATTCCACCGAAAAACCATGATAAGGCGACTGGTGCAGCCCGGTGATAAATCCCTCAACCAGTTGCCTGGCCAGAAACTCCATATTCTCGAATTTCTGCACATCGGCAAGCGTGAGGGGTGTTTTCATACAGGTTACAGTTACTGGGCTTCAGTTGCTTCAGAAACGTTTAAAGGCAAGTCTTGTTGCGCAGTTTCACTGTTTACGAGCGTCTTTAGCTGCACCGAGCCTGTGCCGGCCCTTACAATGTCCAGTTCTTTGGCGGCGGCTTTGGAAAGATCGATGATGTTGTGGCGGCTGCTGGCCATGCGATCGTTGATGGTAACCACCACTGTTTTGCCGTTTTCAAGATTTGTAACCAGCACCTTTGTGTTATAAGCAAGAGTGGCATGGGCAGCGGTAAGTTTAGCTTTATCGTAGCGTGCACCGCTGGCCGTGCGGTGGCCGTGCATACGGTCAGCATAAAAAGAGGCCTTGCCCTGCGCAGTGTAGGTAGCAGAGCTACCTGAAAGAAACGTGAAGAGAAATGCTAGTAAAAGTGAACATAGATTCATACTTTACTATCTTGGTACAAATACAAATATATAAGAAAAAAATTACTTAATTTTAAATTCGTTAATTTTTATATATCAAAACTATATCATACTTTTAGGTTCTCAAGGTTGAATTTAACGTTTATTTACGGTGGAAGAGAACAACGAAAAAGCAGAAATTTATTCCCAAAGGGTAAGAGCCGGGAAAAGAACGTATTTCTTTGATGTGAAGGCAACTCGTTCTAACGACTACTACGTAACTATTACGGAGAGCAAAAGGAAGTTTAACGAGGATAATTTTTCATACGAGAAGCACAAAATTTTCCTTTACAAAGAGGATTTTGCCAAGTTTATTGAGGCGTTGCAGGGAACAATAGATCACGTTAAATCCGAGCTTTTGACAGAAGAGGCGCTTGCTTCCTTAGAAACCGCGCCAGCTACGACTGCTGAAGCAGATGTGCCGTCTGAGGCAGAAGTAACGCCAGCTTATAACGAGGAGCTGAAATGGGAATAACCCTTTCCGAATAATATAAAATTAATGTCTCATCCTAAAATAGACTGACAGGTTTAAGGCATAGTTATTTTTTATCAGAGGCCTCCAAAGAACCAGCTTTGGAGGCCTTCATTTTTTATCTTATCCTGTAAAGTGCTAACCTGGCAGGACGAGACAATAGATTATAAGAACCTTTCCGTAAACGGTAAGGCTCTATTTGCTGACTATACCTGCCCAGGCAACGTATGAGGAAGAACAAGTATATCATGATGAAAAAGAACTTTCAAAAACCTGCCTTCCTCCTGCTGGCCTTTGCTGTAGCTTCATACCAGCCAGCCACCGAAGAGGGCAAAACTATCGCCAGCACGCACCCGGAGCTGGAAAAGCAACTGGCCCGCGATTCGATAGAAACTCCTATTTCCTCCAATGAAAACCCGGACCTGTACGACCAATACCGCATCACGCTGAATGAGTACGAAAGCAGCGGCAATTATGCTGTGCCCGACATGTACCGTGGCCGCCTGTCGCCGCTGGATGAGGCAGGTAACGCCGATGTCCGTAAGTATAAAACTGCACTAAACGAGGGTTTGAAAGCAGGTGTAAATTTTGCCGGCAAGTATACCGTAATAACAATCGGCTGCGGCACCGGTTGCCAGATGCATTACGTGGTAGACCGCGAAACCGGCCAGGTGCTGGACAAAATGCAGAGCAGCATCGGCGCAAGGTATAACTCCGGCAGTCGCCTGTTCATCATCAACCCGCCGGATTCAGTAATCAATTATGACCAGTGTCTGGATTGCGCGCCGGCGGCATACATATTTGAGGATGGTAAATTCAGGAAAGCAACCTTAAACCGCTAACGCAAAGATGCCTCACACCAATTTATACTTCCGCGGTTTGGTTCTGCTGCTGTTTTTGTCCGGGATTTATAGTATGCTTCTGAGCGGATGTACCTCCGCCAGGGCCCGCCATACTCCGGGCGCTGCGCAAACGCCTCAGCCGTTCCTGCTTTTTCAGAAGACACCCTGCTATGGCTTCTGCCCCGCCTATGATGCTAAAATATATGAAGATGGCGGCATTAACTACATCGGCTACCGGAATGCGCCCGTAGAAGACACGCTGCAGTTGTGCCTGCCAAAGCAGGACTTGCTGCAATTAAAAAAGGCAGCCAAAGCCTTAAATTATACTTCATTGCAAAGCGCCTACCGTTCCCAACGCACTGACCAGCCCAGCACTTACGTCACTTTTTACCAGAACGGCCGCGAAGTAAAACGCATCAGGCATCAGGAAGGCGGCCCTGAGCAGCTGTTGCAATTTCAGGAAATGCTGGACAACCTTGTGATGAGGTTAGTGGAGGAAAGAATAAAGAAAGAGTAGCACCAAACTACCTTTTTATACATAAATATTTTTTACCTGTGAACTTCAAATTTCTGAAGCAGCAAGTATGATTTTGTTTAACCCATAATAGTGCCTGTTGAATATAAACAACGCTGAGAAACAGGCTTTACCTATTCTATATATCTTTACCTATTCTATATATAATATGCTGTATTTCTCCTTAATCAAGCTTTGTTACTCAAAACACGCCACAAGCCGCACTTATCGGAAACAGTCTCTGTTAACAAGTATAAAATTTTGCTACCTATAAGTTTTCTAAATATCTTGTGTGGCAGTAAGTTTGCACAGCACAAGTATAATGCAGACCTTTTCTTCCGGCATATCGCTTTACTAAAACTTATATAGTTTTTTCGATGGCCCGAAGTGGCATATTATACTTGTGGCAGTGTTGCCGAACGGCACTTATTTAATTCCCATGCAAAGCATAATTAAGCTTTTATTTCATCATACATCCAACTACCATGTGGCGCTCCATCATTACAGGAACAGGAAGTTATATTCCAACAGAAGTCAAGACAAACCAGGATTTTACGACTCATAAGTTTTATTCAGAAGATAGTGCTCCTATAAATTCCCCTATAGAGGTGGTTGTAGAAAAGTTCCGGAAAATAACTGGTATTGCTGAAAGGCGCTATGTTGCCGCTGACCTAACCACTTCGGATATAGCTACCATTGCTGCCGAAAAAGCTATTCAAAACAGCGCCATTGATCCCGAAACACTGGATTATATTATTGTTGCTCATAACTTCGGAGACATTATAAAAGGCACCTCACAATCAGATGCGGTGCCTGCGCTGGCAAGCCGCGTAAAACACAACCTAAAGATCCTGAATCCTACTTGTGTGGCCTACGACATCCTGTTTGGCTGCCCGGGATGGATACAGGGTATGATTCATGCAGATGCATTTTTTAAGGCTGGCTTAGCTAAAAAAGCCCTTGTGATAGGTGCCGAAACGCTATCGCGTGTTATAGACAATTTTGATCGCGACAGTATGATATTCAGTGATGGAGCGGGTGCTACTGTGATAGAATATAAAGAAGTGCCGGAAAGCGGCAGCGGCATGCTGGCCAGTTGCGCGCTCAGCCACAGCGCACAGGAAGCCTATTTCATAAACATGGACAAATCTTACTCCCCGGATGGAGACTCAGTTGTACGCTACATTAAGATGAAGGGCCGCAAAGTGTATGAATATGCTTTAAAGCAGGTGCCCGAAGCCATGAAAAGTTGCCTGGAAAAGGCTGGCATGGATATAACAGATCTTAAGAAAGCATTTATACACCAGGCAAATGAAAAAATGGATGAAGCGATGCTGCAAGCATTGTATAAACTTTATAACCTGCCCCAGGCACCAGAAAATATTATGCCTATGAGCATCCATTATCTCGGCAATAGCTCCGTTGCCACAGTTCCTACACTATACGACCTTGTAAGAAGGGGGAAGGACGATCAGCATAACTTACATCCGGGTGATGTAATTTTATTTGCTTCAGTGGGAGCAGGTATGAATATTAACGCCATTTGCTATAGGGTATAAACCGAGAATAATACATTTCTGCACAAAGCGGAGCCAACAGAAACACCACGGGCTTTGATAGATTTTCTATTCAGCTCCGTGGCGTTTCTGTTGGCTCCGCTTCTTTATTAAGGGGTAAATATATCTACCAGATATTCAGGCATATTCACCTCCATTAAATTAATTAAAACTAAAAAATCAGTCTGTTTTCCTGCTGGTTTTTAGGCTCCTTATTAGATAATTCCGAACGCTAATCTAAAAGTACCGTACAAAATAAAATAAATATGCAGCGAAAACAAACCTGTAAAAGCTATATTTTGATATGGCTATAAACAAAGACAATGAGCAAAATATCCAAAGATATACAATCCGAATTTGACCAGAAGCTCCAGGAGAGCTTGTCCGGAAACCAAGATAATAACGCACCACTTAAACCAGATTTCGAAACTCAAAATTCTGAAGTTTTATCGGTTTCTGAAGTTATTCCTGTTATCGAAGAGCAAATAAGCATCGGTAAACAGGTGGTAGAAACAGGTAGCGTGCACATTTCTAAAAAGGTGCATGAAGAAAAAGTAACGGTAGATACTCCGACTGCGCATGAAGAAGTAAGCGTGGAACGGATTGCCATTAACAGGCAGGTTGACGCCGCCCCCGAAGTTCGTTACGAAGGCGACATAACGATTATACCAGTTATGCGCGAAGAATCTGTTGTAGTAAAGCGCCTGGTGCTGGTAGAAGAGGTGCATATAACTAAACGCATAGTGCGTATGCACGAGCAGCAACAGGTTATTTTGCGAAAAGAAGAATTAAATATTGACAGGGAAGATAACGGCGAAAGCCGACCTGCTTAGGTCTGATAATCAGACCTGAAATTGTGTAAAATTAACTAAAGACTAACTATGGAAAAGCAAACGGTAATAGGAATTTTTGATTATGGAATAGACGCACAGATGGCCGCACAAAAACTTATGAAAAGCGGCATCCCTGATAATAGTATAGATTTAGCTGTTAACGGTGCCCACGAAAGAACAGGCAGCGCAGCTAACACAAATATATCCGCTACAAATACAGATCGAGATAATGGGACTGACAACTTTTTCAGTTCACTTTTTAGCGACAACGACGAATCCGGTAAGTATGCAGAAGTAGCACGGCATGGAGCAGTGTTGACTGTTCATGCACAGTCTGAAGAGCAAGCGAAACGCGCAGCCGAGTTGCTTGACCAATGTGGAGCTATTGATGTAGATAAGAGAGCGGAAGAATACCGTAACGTGCCACAGGAAAGTAGGGCTGATTGGATAAATTCTAACGCAGCTATACCTGTGATAGAAGAAAAAATGGAGGTTGGCAAGCGTGAAGTTGAAACAGGTGGTGTAAAAATGAGAAGTCGCATTGTGGAGCGCCCGGTAGAGGAGCATCTGCGCCTGCGGGAAGAGCACATTAATGTAGAACGCAGAGCCGTAAACCGCCCCGCCAGTGAGCAGGACTTTGCCAGCTTTAAAGAAGGCGAAACTACAATAACAGAGCACGCCGAAGTTCCAATAGTAAACAAGGAAGCCCGCGTGGTGGAAGAGGTAAGGCTAAATAAGGAAACCGAAGAGCGTAATGAAACAGTACGTGGCACTGTTCGTAAAACGGACGTAGAAATAGATGACCTTGATGAAACCAGTGAACGAATGAATCAAAGGCCAGGAGGGCAAAACACACTATAGTTCGGGCACATAAACTATAAGGTTTAATAATAAAGGGTAGTTGCTTAGGCGGCTGCCCTTTTTGCTTGTTTTGTTTTTATATATAATATGATCGTATCATCTTTGACATATCATAAATACTAACATATCTGATTTAACCTATTACTGTAACCTGATCAAGTATAAAATGACATCACACATACTCTTAATTACCTGCCCCGACCAGCGTGGACTTGTTTACAATGTTACCAAAGTTCTATTTAAATTTGAACTGAACGTGATAAGCAATGGTGAGTTTGTAGAAAAACACTTTAACCATTTCTTTATGCGTACGGAGTTTGCAGGTGAATTTGACAGGCAGGAATTACTAGAAAATTTGAAAGGCATTTTACCTGAAGCAGCAGAAATAAAACTTACAGATAAACGAAAGAAAGACATCGTGTTGCTGGCCACCAAAGAACACCACTGCCTGAGCGATCTGCTAATCCGCCATGCTTTTAACGAACTTAATGCCAACATACTGGCTGTTATCAGCAACTATACTGTTTTGGAAGAACTAACACAGAAATTCAATATTCCTTTTCACTATATTAGCCACGAAGATAAAAGCAGGGAAGCACACGAGGCAGAACTTCTGGAAGCTGTGCAGCAGTATAACCCGGAATTTATTGTGCTGGCCAAGTATATGCGCATCCTTTCCGGAGAATTCGTTTCACACTTCTCAAACCGTATAATCAACATTCATCATTCATTTTTACCGGCTTTCGTGGGTGCCAACCCTTATGCGCAGGCGTATGAACGGGGCGTTAAAATTATTGGTGCCACTACACATTTCGTCAGCGATCAACTGGATCAAGGGCCTATTATTGCTCAAAGTGTGATTCCGACAGATCATACTAAAAACCCCAGAGAAATGGCCCAGGCCGGAAGAGATGTAGAGAAAATGGTGCTGGCCAAATCATTGAAGCTAGTCTTAAACGAGCACGTATTCGTGTATCGCAACAAGACAATTATTTTTGAATAAAAGATTTGGCGAAGTATGAATAGCGAAATTATAAGCCTGCTGCTTTTACTACACTTCTGTAATCTCTAAAATTACACTTGTGCGTCTGCCGTTGAGATCAGGATTAAAGCCTACAGTCATTAGGTAGTTTCCGGAGTAAACGGCATCAGTAGCTAAGGTAGATTTGGTACCTGGATAAAGGTTTATCTCTTTCACACGATACCTTGTATCTGGATTTAAGCCATTTAGCTTTACAGGAGTCAAACTGCCCGCTCCGTACCGATTGCTGACCAGGTAGTTGAAAATAATGGCTTTGCTTTGGGCTTCATCTACATACATCAGCGAAGCAAAGTCGTTTTTCTGAGGATTCACCAGTCTAAATAAGTCGCCATGCCATACCACATCGTTGAATGACTCATATGTATCCACGGCATCCTGGGCAAATTCGAGATCTTCTTTACCCAGTTTACTTACTACAATATCGAAGCCCAATTTGCCCATCATGGCTACATCTGTTCTGAATTTAAGCGGTTGTTTGCCCCAGTCCGTTACATGGTTATCGTGGGCAATGGCCGGGAAGAAATAAGAATATTCCCACTGCAGAAAAATCCGTTCCAGCGGATCAGTGTTATCGCTCACCCAGAACTCAGTAAAGTATTGCAAAGCACCATAATCCACACGGCCGCCGCCGCCGGAGCATAGCATCATGGGCAGGTTCGGATATTTAGCACGGAACCGCTCCAGCACTTTATACAAGCCCCGCACATACTCCACATACAGGTGCGACTGCTGTGACAAGTGCGTAGAATTTGCATTATAGATCACAGCATTACAATCCCATTTAAAGAAGGCAACGCCGGGATTTTCAGTCATTATCCGGTCCAGCACGCCAAACACATGGTCCTGCACTTCCGGATTACTCAGGTCGAGCACCAGTTGGTTACGGTACAAATGTTCCGGGCGGTTAGGCTGCCGGATAACCCATTCGGGGTGTTGCTCATATAGTTCACTTTTAGGATTAACCATTTCCGGCTCCACCCAAATCCCGAACTTCACCCCGTTTTTTTGCGCTTGTTTCACCAGGTAACCAATGCCGTGCGGTAACTTCTTCACGTTTTCCTGCCAGTCGCCCAGCCCGGCTCTGTCGCTGTTGCGGGGATATTTATTGGCAAACCAGCCATCGTCTAATAAAAACATATCCACGCCCAGCTTCTTCGTGTCTTTGATAAGCGCTGTCAGTTTAGATTCATTAAAGTCGAAATAGGTGGCTTCCCAGTTGTTGAGCAGTGTCAGGCGTGCGCCGGTGCCATTCAGAATTTTATACTTTCTGGCCCAGCTATGCATGTTCCGGCTGGCTTCGCCTTTCCCCTTGTCTGAGAAAGTATACACGAAAGGAGGCGTTTTAAACTCCTGAGCAGGCGCCAGCACATAATCAGAGGCAAACGGATTAATACCTGCAATTATCCGAAGGTTGTTGAGCGGATCCACTTCCAGATCAAACTTAAAATTCCCAGTCCACTCCAGCGAGCCATACAGCACGTTGCCTTCTTCCTCTGTGGCAGGCTTATCCAGCGACACCATAAAGGTAGGCGGTTGGTACAGGTTCGCCCGCGTACCCAGCTTTGAGTCCAGCACTTTTATGCCCGCTGTCAGACGCTCCTCTTCGGGCTGCATTTCTTTGGCCCAGTCGCCGTGATAGTGGCCCAGCCAATAAGCCCCAGCCGACAAGTATAAATTGGCCGATGCATATTTATGCAGGGTAACGCTGTATTTTCCGTTGTTCCGGATAGCCGTCCACTGCTCCACCACATTCTCCTGATTATATACTTTATAGTATAGCGTTACCTCAAAATTATAAACAGGGTCTTTCAGCAGAATGCTGGTTGTTGAAATATTGTCATTTTCCTTTTGCACCTGATGGCTCACATATTGCAGAGCCAGCGACGTGTTGCCATCCGCATGCGTAACCTGAATGGCTGGCTCCACCAGATTGCGGGAGCCGGCCGAAGTATAAGCTGCATTCAGTACGCCGGAATAATCATCCCCCTGCTTATACATGCCCGGAATATGCTCATATTCTGTTGCGCTATTCAATCTTTTTCCAAAATAAATAGTGCTAAGCCGGTTGTCCTCTCCTACCTGCAGCACCAGCGCATTATCTTTAGATACAATAGGTATAATTACATTCTTTTGAGCAAACACATTGGTAGCCAGCAAGACTAGCAAAGCCAGCAACAAGCTCTTTACTTCCAGAAAAGATTCCCGACGGGAAGTAAAGCGGAGTTTTATACCTGTCATTAACTGATGTTTAAGATATCGAAATGTAATAGTTAGTTTTATCAGGCTAGTTTTAAAAGCCTGCATGTGTAGAGTTAATGGCATATATGGGCAGCGAATAACGGAAATCGTTTCCTTATAGGTTGAAATCTCTTCTTCGAGGCATGATAACCAAAATTAGCCAACCAGACAAAGCTAATCTTATATTTATACTCAAACTTTGTTTAGCATTGGTGTTTCGAAGTATAAAATTGCCCTTTATAACATTGTTTTAAATTCCTGATCCAGTTCCACCGGGCCGTTGTAAAGCTGTATGTTTGCCTGAAAGTTGACCAGGCGGCGGGCAAAAAAATTTGAAAAGCCAAGTGCTGCGGGCGATTTATACCTGAAAACTGTTTTGTCCGTTCCTACTTTATTAGCCTCTGATCCGGCGCTAAAAATCATCGGAAGTGTGGATAAAAATACAATAGGCGTTCGGAGGTGCATCACTTAAAGTGGCTAAAAAATTGTATCTTTGTGCAGGCTTAAGGTATCCTAAGCAGATATTTAAAGCACTAAACCAGCAACATAATGGAAATAACATACTACGGACAGTCCTGCTTTTTAATTCAGATAAATGAACACCGCATTTTATTTGATCCATTCATCTCACCGAATGAACTCGCCTCGCAAATAGATGTGGATAGTATAAAAGCTGACTTTATCCTGCTGTCGCACGGCCACAGCGACCATGTGGCGGATGCCAAGCGCATTGCCAAAAACAACGATGCCACGCTGGTAGCTAACTTTGAAGTAGCCAGCTGGTTTGCAGAAAAAGGCGTGGCGAAAACGCATCCTATAAACCCTGGCGGTAAGGTAACGCTTCCGTTTGGAACAGTTAAAATGGTGACGGCCATCCATTCCAGTTCTATGCCCGATGGCGCTTATGGCGGTGTGGCCACAGGTTTTGTGGTAGAAATGGAAAACCAAGCTTTTTACTTCGCCGGCGACACCGCGCTGACTTATGACATGAAACTCATACCAGAGCAATTTGACCTAGATTTTGCCCTGCTTCCGATTGGCGATAATTTTACCATGGACATTCACGATGCCATGCTTGCTGCCGATTTTGTGCAGGTAGACAAAGTGATTGGCATGCATTATGATACTTTTCCCTACATCAAGATAGACAAAGAAGAGGTGCAGGAAGTGGCGCAGATGGCTGCTAAGGAACTTATTTTGATGGAGATAGGTCAAACTATAAACCTATAAGTATAACATGGGAAAAATAATAGCGGTTGCCAACCAAAAAGGTGGGGTAGGAAAAACCACCACCGCCATTAACCTGGCGGCAAGTCTGGCAGCTCTTGAATATAAAACACTTTTAGTAGACGCAGATCCGCAGGCAAATGCCACCTCGGGCCTCGGTTTTGACCCGGCCACTATTACCAGCAGCATTTACGAATGTATGGTGGAAGGTGTTAAAGCAGAAGACATTATCCTTAAATCGCCTTCTATTGATTACCTGGATCTGATTCCATCGCACATCGACCTGGTGGGCGCAGAAGTGGAAATGATTAACCTGCCTAACCGTGAAGAAAAAATGCGGGGAGCACTTAGCAGTCTGAAGCTGAAGTATGATTTCATCATCATCGACTGCTCACCATCATTGGGCCTGATTACGGTAAACTCGCTGACGGCGGCTGATTCTGTAGCTATTCCGGTGCAGTGCGAATATTTTGCGCTGGAAGGTTTGGGCAAACTGCTTAATACCATAAAAATCATTCAGTCGCGCCTGAACCCGGAGCTGGCCATTGAAGGCATCCTGCTGACGATGTATGACGTGCGCCTGCGCCTGAGCAACCAGGTGGTAGAAGAGGTAAAAACGCACTTTCAGCAAATGGTATTTGATACCATCATCCCCAGAAACGTAAAACTGAGCGAGTCACCAAGCTTTGGCATACCTGCCCTGCTGCACGATGCAGAAAGTAAAGGTGCCCTGAGCTACCTGAACCTGGCCCGTGAAATTGCAGAGAAAAACAGCGTTGCACTGGCAAAATAATTTTTAAAGAGTACATGTCTGATAACAAAAATTCTGCTGCTAATAAACGCAAAGGCGGCCTCGGCAGAGGCCTGAATTCCCTGCTGGAGGGCAACAAGTATACCGGCAAAATTGATTCTGAAACCATTAACACTGTTAATACCATCGCAGATATCGCTATTGATCAAATCCAGACCAACCCTTACCAGCCACGCACGCATTTTGATCAGGCGGCGCTGGAAGAACTGGCTGAATCTATAAAAGTACAGGGCATCATACAGCCCATCACCGTTCGCCAGCTGGATCAGGATAGTTTCCAGCTTATTTCGGGCGAACGCCGCTACCAAGCAGCCAAAATGTCAGGTCTGACGGTGATACCTGCTTATATCCGAAAAGCCAACGACCAGCAGATGCTGGAGATGGCGCTGATAGAGAACATACAGCGCGAAAGTCTCAATGCTATCGAAATTGCGCTTTCTTACCAGCGCCTGCTGACTGAGTGTAGCCTGAAGCAGGAAGAACTGGGTGACCGCGTTGGGAAAAAAAGAACGACTGTTACTAACTACCTGCGCCTGCTTAAGCTGCCGCCGGATATACAGATAGCATTGCGCGACAATTTGATTTCGATGGGCCACGCCCGCGCCTTAATTAACATTGATACCATTGAAAAGCAACTGGATGTATTTAAGGAAGTGGTTGCCAAAGAGCTGTCGGTGCGTAAAGTGGAAGAACTGGTGCGCAACCTGCAAAACGCCAACAAAAAGCCTGATCCGCAGCAAAAACTATCGTTTAACAAGTACGACAATGAATTGAAAGGTGTAGAAACAAAACTCTCCTCGCAGTTCGGCACCAAAATATTGGTAAAAGCCAACAACGACGGCAAAGGCGAAATCAAAATTCCGTTTGTGTCGGTGGATGAGCTGAACCGTATTCTGGAAATATTAAATTACTAAGATTAATGAGGCTCAAAAGTTACGTCGCGGTGTTGGTGCTAAGTATAAATTTCTACTTAGTTGCCTCCCCTGCCTCCGGGCAAATAGTAACCGAAGGCCCGGATTCGGTGCTGGTGCCCTTAACTAATACGGCAAAAACCGGTAAAACTTTTTTCCTTGATAAATGGAATCGTCCGGCTAAAGCGGCTTTTTATTCGGCTGTATTTCCCGGCGGAGGCCAGATTTACAACAAAAGCTACTGGAAACTGCCTATTATATATGGCGCTGCCACAGTATTAGGTTATTACCTGATCGACAACAACAACAAATACCAGGACTTTCGGCTGGCCGCTATTCAGCGGGCTGACTCAACTGACAAGTATGTAGCCAGCCCCATCTATGGCATAAATGTATCTAGGGGCTCACAAAATATACGCTATGCCCGCGACTTTTACCGCCGCAACCGCGATTTAACTATACTTATCTCCATACTTGCCTATGGCATGCAGATTGCCGAAGCTTACGTACACGCTTACCTGAAAGATTTTGATGTGAGCGATGACCTGAGCCTACGTGTGCAACCCGGCCTGCTGCGCGTGCCGCAAACAATAGGTTATACGCCCGGCCTCACCCTCACTCTCTACACCAATTCCGGAATAAAATGAGAATTTTACTTATTGGCTACGGCAAAATGGGCAAGACCATCGAGCAAATGGCTCTTGCAAAAGGACACCAGATTGCCGGCACCATCGACCAAGACAACACAGAAGATTTGCAAAAATATACAGCAGATCAGGTGGACGTAGCGATTGAGTTTACGCATCCCGAAGCCGCCTTTAACAATATCAGCTATTGTTTCAAAAACAACATACCTGTAGTTGTCGGCTCTACGGGCTGGCTAAACCAATATGAGGAGGCAGTGGCGCTTTGCCAGCAGCAGAACGGTGCTTTTTTTTATGCTTCCAACTATAGCGTAGGCGTAAATCTGTTCTTCCACTTTAATGCGTACATTGCCAGCAAAATGCAAGCTTATAAAGCTTACCAGGTAACGTTAGAAGAGGTACACCATTTGCAGAAGGTTGATAAGCCAAGCGGAACCGGCATCACCACTGCTGAGGGCATTTTAGCCAGTTATAAGGATTTAACCGGATGGGTAAGTGATAATCCGGAAGAAAAAAGTAAATTAAACATTGTTTCGGAGCGTGCGCCGGACGTGGTAGGCACCCACATTGTTACCTATACATCTGATGTGGATATCATTGAGCTTGGTCACGTAGCCCACAGCCGCGCCGGCTTTGCCGAAGGGGCATTGATGGCAGCCGAATGGCTGCAAAATCGCAAAGGCGTTTACGGCATGAAAGACATGCTGAACCTCTAATTCTAGTTTAAGCAGATGAAAGTAAAATTTTTGGGTAACCAACCTGAAACTAAAAAACCAATGAAAAAAAAGAGCTTCCTGCGCGAGTGGGGCGATGCGATATTATTTGCGGTTATCGCGGCAAGCCTTATCCGTTGGGCAACCTTTGAAGCCTATACCATTCCGACACCATCTATGGAGAAGTCGCTGCTGGTTGGCGATTTCCTATTTGTGAGCAAGCTGCATTACGGGCCGCGCACACCTATGACGCCGCTGCAGGTGCCGTTGACGCACCAGACCATCTGGGGCACCGACATCCCCGCTTACTCTGATGCCATTCAGCTTAAATCGCACCGTTTGCCGGGCTTTTCTGAAGTAAAGCGTTTTGATGTGGTGGTTTTTAACTTCCCGCCCGAAGAAGAACATCCTGCCGATTTGCGCACCAATTATATAAAGCGTTGTATCGGCCTGCCCGGAGACTCGCTACAAGTAAAGGACATGCAGGTATACATCAATGGCAAGGCTATTGCGAACCCCGCGCAGATGCAGTATAAATACCTGATTGTTCCGACAACGCAACTCGGGGATAAATTCTTCCAGGACCGCAACATCAACCTGAACGACATACAGGCATATCCGGAAGGTTATGCCGTAGATGCCACTCCTGAACTTGCTGCTCAGATAAAGAAGCTTTCTATTATTAAGGATGTGATTTTGCTGAAAGAAATGCCAGGCACCGCAAGCCCGGAAGTTTTTCCGCAGGTGCCAAGCAAGTATGAATGGAACAAAGACAACTATGGTCCTATTTATATTCCGAAAGAAGGTGCAACTGTGGCCATCACTCCTGCTTCGCTTCCCTTTTATGAAAAAGTTATACTTGGCTATGAGCACAACGAAGGGTATAAAGTGCAGGACGGAAAGCTCTACAAAAACAATCAGGAAGTACATCAGTATACTTTTAAGCAGGATTATTACTTTATGATGGGCGATAACCGCCATAACTCCCTCGACTCCCGCTTCTGGGGCTATGTGCCGAAAGATCATATCGTAGGTAAAGCAGTGCTTATCTGGATGTCGGTAAACCCTGAAGGCAGTTTCTTAGACAAAATCCGCTGGAACAGACTGTTCAATGTGATTGAATAAGCTCGTTACAGCCTCATAAACAAGGAGCCAGGTCTGAAGGTCTGGCTCTTTTGTTTCACTATACTTTGGTAGTGCTATACTTGTACCATTTCGCTATATTGGCAGTAGCTACAGGAAAAATATAAGGTATACTTGATGTATAGTGCAGCTAAACGTAGCTATTGTGATATGCAATAGTTGGACACAATTATAAGAATGGATAAAGAAAAATTGATAGCGGAAGCAAAACGAATTCAAGCTCTAGGAAACATAATCATTCTAGAAACTGAAGCTAAGGAATTTATCAGAAGGTTTGCAGGTATAGAAACTGACTTTTATAAGAAGTTAAATGAGCCTATTTATGAATTGAGCGAGTTCAATACAAGGGCTAAAGGTGTCATGGGTTCATTTATTCAATTCATGGAAAGAGGTCTATTGAGTAATTCATCTTTTGAAAGAGAGATTAAGATAGAGACTGTTTCTGACTTTTTGGACCAAGCAAATACTCTTCTGAGAGATAAATCAGTTCATCCAGCAGCACCAGCTGTTTTAATCGGAGCAGCTTTGGAGGAATTTTTGAGAACTTGGTTAGAAGAAGGTGTCGAAATATCAGAAATTAAAAATTCAATTGATTCTTATGTTCAAGAGTTGAGAAAGAGAGGGCTTATTAATAAGCAAGATATAAAGGATATTACTTCTTGGGCAGGGTCAAGAAATGATGCAGCGCATGGACATTTTGAAGAAGTTAATGATAGAAAAAGAATTGGACTAATGCTCGAAGGCGTAAACAACTTTATACGAAAGTATACACCTGAATAAAAATTGATGGTACCCAACAATAGCTAAAAACATAGGTCGGCAAGTGTTTATGAAAGTATCTTTGACATAGAAAATTCCGTCTCTCTAGAATGGTATCTGCCCAAAATGCCCTATGATTTTTTTGCCCAGTCCGTTTGAGACATTTAAAAATATCAAATTTATACTGCTTCTATTCTTCGGTACTGTACTTAAAGTAAGGATGGTGTTTTTGCCAGTTTATCAATGTTATAGTTGTACAAGAAGTATCGCATAGCCAATCGGTGATTTTCCCAGGACCTGGAGAAGGAAAGGGTCTTCCTCACCAG
>Ga0210040_10000733_pt1 | contig 52753 bp, 42 predicted proteins | sample CryGeyCG12114_NA_FD_185462 | JGI IMG/M metagenome (GOLD analysis project Ga0210040, IMG submission 185462) | Groundwater microbial communities from aquifer - Crystal Geyser CG19_WC_8/21/14_NA (SPAdes) (version 2) | ecosystem: Environmental > Aquatic > Deep subsurface > Groundwater | place: USA...
CTCCACAGCTTAACGAACCGCTGTATGCGAGACCCGCATCTACAGTGGTGTGAGAGGCGCACCCCGTCAGCTAATCCTGGCGGGGCCGTCTACTCAATTGAGAGTTGTTGTTTTCATTTTCTGTTTAAGCTGTCAGATAGCATTTCAACTCTTATTGGAGCAGGGGGAGGAGGAAGCAGTACGTCTTCTGTAGTGCTAAAATACCTGTTCTCACTCTTAGTTAGATTTCGCTTGTCAATTAGCACAAGGAGCTTACGTACTTTTTTCCAATAGTCATCTGGCAAAGTACCCTGCATCTTCACCTCTCCGTTATAGAAGACAAACTGCAGGGAGTACCATGATGCGTCTTCCGTGTTGTTATATTTATCTTTGAGGCTGTTGAAGTCTGTAGAGTCAAGAAACCCGTACACTCTTCCCATGCTAAGGGAGTCAAGCTTGGCTTTATAATTTTCGACAACTGTTCCGTTGTGCCTTTCTCTTAAACGATAGTAAAGTATACCATCTTTAGTTATTTCTACGTCTTTCCCATACTTCTCATTATTCCACCCAGGTTGAACTGAAAAGACGATTTTTTCAAAACTAATACTCTCCTGTTCAGCAGGAGCTTTTTCAGGGCTCACTACTGCTAAATGTTTATTTTTTTCCTTATTTCCACAAGAAGATAGAAGCACCAAAAGTATTAGCAGAAAGGAGTTTTTCATAATTTCTATTGCACACAACGTTTAGGCTACAAGAAGTTGGCGATTTCGAAGCATTGCATTTTCTATAACCACAAAATTTGATACGAAGCGCAAAGCTTCATTTTAACCACTGAACCGCCAATTTCTTGTAGCAGCTGTTAGCACTTGTTTTCTCTTCAAATTTATATTTTTCTTTGAAATGACATTAAGAATTATTGTTATATGTATTTCGAATAATCTATTTTTTCTGTTAGAAATTGCTTTTCAGTTTCACTTAATATTTCTTCTAATTTATCTTTAATAATTACCCCAATCATTAAAATGTTATGCCACTTAGGGTCGTTTAGAATCGCTTCATTATTGTAGTCATCATTATTAGGTGAGACATATTTGTCAAGTTCCTCATGCCAATCCTTAATAATATCATATTCTTTCTTTGAAACCCAACCCTTTTCTAGAGGATATTTATAATTATCATCAATAACCAAATCATCAAAATAAGAAGACATAAATTCTACAAATGACCAATGTGGATTCTTATGTGTTCTATCGAGCCATGATTTTTTTTGTAGGTCAAATGATGTCAATTCGTTAATGCAACCAAGCCATCGTTCTCTCCATAATTCTTTATCATTCTTTTGCATTATATGTCAGGTCAATAAGTTGATTCTTTGAAATAAGTGCTAACTATAGTGTATAAGGAGGACATCCGGTTATTGACCCTATGTATGGAGTGAAACATCCGTTTAGCCGGCTGCCGTTGGCCAGATAAACGGAACCACACTGTCGAATATACTATATATCCTGGTTAATATAAAAGGACCCACAGACATTTCTCATACCCCTTGAAAGTACCAAAATCGGCACCCCCTCCAGGAGGCTCTGGGGCCTGTTTCTCCCATAACTACTTTTATGTTAAATATACCCAAATTCTATGAAACGTTTAATAAACTTTTAGCAGCTTCAAACAATAATCTCTGATAACCTATTACTTGCCCTGCTTTTCCTGATTTACAACACCTGTTCTTTTGGATTTGCAATCCGCTTTATATAAAAACAGTTTGCAGTATTATAGATTAAGCCCTATATTTATAGAGCTTTTAAATCAAGGCCGTTTCCCTCCATTAAATACCTAAAATGACCCTCAAAAAGCCCTCCGCTGTAGCTTTGCTCTTGCTTATTCTATGTCCGTTGCTACTGCAGGCACAGGCTAACTTTAAACCGGGATATGTTATAACAGCTACCGGCGATTCCTTGCCTGGTTTTATCGATTACAGGGAATGGGCACAAGCGCCGGTAGCTATTAGCTTTAAGGCAGCGGAAACTGATGCCACTGCCACGGAATTCACTGCTGCCACCTGCCGCTACTTTGAAATAAATGGATTGGACGCGTATCAACAGTATGCAGGTCCGATTACGATGGATGTTGTGGAACTCAATAACCTGATCAACGGCGCTTCCTCTCAAACTATAACTGATACTGTGTTTCTGAGAATTAACCTGAAAGGCAAATATATTAACCTGCTGTCATATACAGATAAGGTAAAATCCAGAATGTTTGTGCAGGAAAAAGGCAGTGCACCCCAAGAGTTGACTTTTTGACGATACTACGCCAAAAACTCTGCCTCTGCAGTAGTTGCACAACGCTTGTATATTGGTCAGCTACTATCGCTGGCGAATAAATACCACACCCTCACGCCGAAACTTAAAAAAGAAGCAGAGTCAGCGGATTATAAGTTATATGTACTGCAACCCATTGTCAATAAAATTAATGGGAAACAACAAGTTCCCCAATACAACAAGCAAAGCAGAGGTACAAGGCCCTTCGTTGGAGCAGGCCTAAACAGGAGCACCCTAACTATCAGCGGGAGCCATCGGTTAAGCGATTCTGAAAACAACCCCTCCTACAGGCCATATATGGCTTTTGGATTTGATACATTCATAAATAGAAATGTACAGAAAATAGTCTTTCGCGTAGAGCTAGCCCTAACAGCAGGTAACTATAACTTCCGGAAAACCGAAAAGACAGAAACCGGTTACAACGAATTATCTTATAAAGTATCACAGCAGACTGCCTCCCTGGCACCCCAACTGCTGTATAATTTATACAACAAAGACACCTTTAAGGCCTATGTAGGAGTTGGTGCCATTTTAAATTATTCTAATTATACAAAAAATAAATATACAAACCAGTATATTAATCCGGCAAATAATACACAGGACAAACCGGTAGAGATTAATAATTATCTCAAATTTGAATCCCCTTGGGCTTATTACACCCTTAGAACAGGAGTAGTGCTGCATAACAAGTATGAAGTAGCTCTCTCTTATCAGCCTCCTGCCGATATAACACGCTATATGACATATGCCGTAGAGTACAGTTCGTGGGCTATAGGATTCAATTATCTATTCATAAAATAAAACAGGACTTTCGCAGAAAGCCAACAATAAATAGTAGAAGAAAAGAACAAAAGAAGACGGCCCACCTCAATGGCATGAAGAAGCGCCTGAACAAAACAGGCTGGCGAAGAGACGCTAGATTATACTTAGGATTAATACTTACCTTTTACTTAAACCGCCTGCTACAAATGTTGTAGCAGGCGGTTTTTGTTTATAATTTAAACATGCTCTAAAGATCATTACAACATCTGTATGTCTGCAGTCATTAAGAAAACATTATATGGTTTCCATAAAGACATGGTGAAATACAACTTGTCTCCCTTATTTTTTAGAGGGTGTAAGTATGGAGAATATAATCCTGGGTATTCCTTATCTGTGGCTAATATTTTTAAATCACTCCAATTGCCGTTTAATTCCTTGGCATCGCGATAGACCAAGGCATGCATTTTCTCTTTTGCTTTAGGATCATAGGCTGCATCATAACTATAAGCAATTATCCATCTTTTGTATGTTTCATGATAAAGCAATGAAGCTTCTCCTACAGGGCCGGGAATAATTGCAGTTGCTGCGTGCTCATTATTTTTTATCCATTTTTTCGAGTCACCGTTCCAGTATTCATATTTTTCCTTATTTAACATATCTTTCTCTTTAATACGAGCCAGATAAGCGGGGCTCCCTCTTCCTGCCAACGTACCAATCATGTAAACAAAACCATCTCTTTTTGCATAAGCAACCTGCGAAAACTTACTGTCCGATTTAAAGGTAACTTCTTCTTTTCGTGTCCAGTTATTCCCACCATCATCAGAAGCATACAAAGATGAAAAGTTAGTTAGCCACCGCCCATTGCTCCCTGCCCATTCATATATGTTCATGTAATGAACATAGTCTATACCAGCCGCACGTATAGCCGCTGTTGGAATAGAAGTGTTATACTTCCCAGGATTATTTTTTGCACCGGCACAAATTTCTCTGGCTTTGCCATTACTATCAAGAGCCATCCTATTAATGGTTAAACCATCATCCAGATCAGCATCATCCGAAAAGGCAACAACATTTGAACGCCAATTGCTACCATTTCCTCCGCCTTTATCAGTAGCTATAAAGTCTTTGCCATTTGTATCTCCAAAAAATATACCTACATGAGAGCTGTCCGTTTCCCAAATAATACCTAAGTCGGTTCCTCCAATATCATACTTTTCGGATGTATTGTTAGGACTAGGAAGATCTTCTCCCTTCAGAGGGTTTCCTGTAAGCCGTGCAATCTGTTTAACGTTTGTTAGATATATACCCGGTTGCTCCTCTAATTTTTTTATTTGCTCAACATTAACTTGTGAGAATAAGATGGTTGGAAGCATCAAACCGAACAGGATTAAAAAAGAGATGCATAGCATTCTGCCAAATGACAGTCTGGGATTTTTATAAACTTTGGTCATAACTTGTTGCTTGTAAGGTTTAGATAAAACAAATTATTAATACTTACTTTAGATTCTATCAAAACCAGTGTCAAAAAACTCTTGATAAAAAGGAAAAGGCAGAATTTCCTTTTTATCAAGTTAATATAGTGGATTCGATATGAGAAAGAAAATTAACTTTCCCTATTTTAAAGTTTGCCTCTAGCTACAGAATAACAGGAGTATGTTCTGGCTATACGTTTAAAGTTAACCAATACCAGGAACCGGGGAAATAAATATACGATGTATTGAAACCAGTTTGAATGGTAGAAAGGGAGAAATATTATCCTCTGGGATTCTGTGGAAAGCACCAAAAGAGATATTTATAGTGGTTCTTAAGCATTTGTACTTGTAACTACGCTATGCCTTAATGTATATAAGTATTATACAAAACATCAAAGAAGCATTAAGCGCCTTGTAACTATAACTTTATAAAAACCTGCCACCCTTTCTTTGCATCTAAAATTAACCTCCATATTTAATTAGAATTAACCAACAAAAGGCAAAAGCAGCTTAAACAGCGGGGAAACACAAACAGCAAGCCTGGCATTTCCAAAGCTTCACTCGATTTTCAGCCAACAAGTACCTTCTCCGGCTCTTCTACCTGTTGCGCCACCTTCTTTTGGTAGGTCATGCCAGATGGTTTTTTAGACTGCGTGATGTATAAAACTGAATGGCAGCCTTGGAGACTTTTATTTACGGCCACATCAAGCAGCCTGTTAAAAGCTGGTATAAAGGCAAACCGCTGTTCGGCCCATTCGAAAGCATTAACAGAGGCCAGCGATAGTATAGCCGTTACGCCCCATGCAAACGCCACCGGCACGATAGTATGGTTTACCTCAGGCGTGAGCAGTATGATGGCGTTACCATAGAAGAAGATGATGAAGGTATTGCCGCCGTAGTAGGATATTTTTTCTTTTATGCTATTTGTCAGGCGTAGCACTGCCAGCGAGCTGATGCCCCAGTAAATGATGAAAGCCATTATGCCGTAGGCAAAATAAATATAGCTGTTATGCGCACGGTACCCAGCGTACCTGGCTATGCCAGCCAGGAACGGGGAAAGGCCCACCTGCCCGACTTCGATGGCAATTGCACCAAAAGACACCATACCCAGGCCAACCAGTATATTTCGTTGGCGTGAAGTACCGGCAGCCGATTTATAATTTGCTACCAACTCCCCAAATACAATCAAAAGGATGGAATGGATGATGCTGGGACCAAAATTGTCTTGCAGGCCAAAAAACAAACTACCGATGTGCTGCAGGGGAAACGGAAGCGTATAAGTAAAATATTGCGCCAGTTCCGCAACCGCTAGCAGCAACAGCATCAGTGAAAGCTTCCATTTCCACCCGAACTTAAACCGCACCCACATCAAAAGAAAAGCAACGGGTATCAGCAAGGCATAATATTTAAATAAATCTGCATGCGTGTGGCCTGGCACGTAAAGGACAATACTGCCAAGAAAATGCTTGAAAGACACATTTCCCGCTAAAAACACAGTAAGCATGATGGCAACAAACGCGAGGTAACACAGCATAGCCCTGTACAGCATTCTTGCCAGTACCACCCGTGGCCCCTTAACTGCCCACCGCCTCGCATATACGTGCTCTATCATAAAGCCAAAGATAATGAGGAGCGCTGGCGTTGCAGAGCGTGTGATTCCTCTCATAAGGTCAGGCCTGCTCAGCTCCTGCGTAATAAAAAAGTGGCTGATTAAAGCCAGAAAAACTAAAAACAGACGCAAGAGGTCGAATTGGTGCAGCCTCTCAGGGCGGGCAGTTGGATTCATTATAATTTTACGTAACCTGAATGTAGGAAAGCATTATACTGAATATATATATAAAAGTTCTAATTTATTTTAGAACGCAATCATTAGATTGGATAAATTTGGAAATTTAAAGATGTAAAAAGATAAAGCACTTGTATCACTATTCTCACAAATAAAGGATCTGTTTTAATTTATTCACTTGCTTAAATACAGTATCAGAATTAAGAACCATTGAAAGTAGTATCATTTTATAGATATGTTTTTCTACCTGACTGATACTCTACATTAGTTTATCAATCTAAGATCGCTTTAAAGAGGAGCGCATTCGCTTAATCTCCAAGCGCATACCTGCGTATGCTGCAAGTATGGCCTGCAAATCTAAAGTTATACTTCTCCTGATCACGCTGCTGCTGCTGCCGCTCCACGGCTATACCTGGGGCTTTTTTGCACATCAGCGCATCAACAGACTGGCCGTGTTTGCGCTGCCGCCCGAAATGATTGGTTTCTACAAAAAACACATCCGCTACATCACCGAAAACGCCGTAAACCCCGACCGCCGCCGCTATGCTGTAGAAGGTGAGGCTGCGCGCCACTATATCGACCTGGACGTGTACGGCGACAGCGCTTTGTATAAAATGCCGCGTTTCTGGCAGGAAGCCGTTGAGAAATATACGGAGGATACGCTGCAGGCGTACGGTATCGTGCCCTGGCACATTAGCCTGATGAAGTACCAGCTCACGCAGGCTTTCAAAGACCGCAACCTCGACCGCATCCTGCGCCTATCTACCGAAATGGGGCATTATGTGGCCGATGCCTGCGTGCCGCTCCACACTACCCAGAACTACAACGGGCAGTTTACAGGCCAGTTCGGCATCCATGCTTTCTGGGAAACGCGCCTGCCGGAACTGTATTCCGGCAATTACGACTTTTTTGTGGGCCAGGCGCAATACATCGAACAGCCGCAACTGAAGGCCTGGGAACTGGTAGCCAGCGCACACACGGCCCTGGACTCTGTTTTATACCTGGAAAAGCAACTGACGCAGGAGTTTGACGAGGAAAAGAAATACGGCTTTGAAGTACGCAACAACCTGACCACCCGTGTATACTCCCGCGACTTTTCAGCGGCTTACAGCCAGATGCTGAATGGGCAGGTAGAGCGCCAGATGCGCCGGGCCATACTCACCGTAGCCAGCTACTGGTATACTGCCTGGGTAGATGCCGGTCAGCCGGATCTTAGCAAAATAATACAGCCATTATCCGCAGAAGAACTGCAGCGCCTGGAAATGGAGAAGAAAGCCTATGAAACAGGCCCGCACAAGGCGCGGGAAGAAGGAGTGGATTAACAAAGACCTTGCAGCGTGCGCAGAAGCAGCCGGTAAACCTGTTTTGCAAGCATTAAGGCTGAAAGTGCTGCTTGCCTTTTGTACCAGGAAATCAAAGCTTTTAATATAATTTATACTTAAAAACCCGCTTGTCAGCTGATAAGCGGGTTTTTAAGTATAAATGGTTGTCAGTAGCCCCGGCCAAACGCAACGGGAGACAGCATGTTTATGCTTGCATGCTATGCTAAAGAAAAGCAGTAAGTGCCGGTTCCTTTTTCCCCTTCAGGCCGTGGCGCTGTGCTTAATGCATCTTCTTTACTTCTCCGCAGGCTACCGGCAGCGTGGCCATATATTCAGCTCCTTGGGTACCGGCAGGCACAATTTTATTGTCTTTCACGTAAGCTCCATGAATAACTATTACGCGCTCTTCGGCCTTAAAATCTTCCATGGTCTGCTCTTCCTCATACTTGGCATCGATGGCAGCAACCAGCGAACTGGTTTTAACTACGCCTATATAATTTAAGCTACCGCTGGCGCTGGCTTTCGGAAAATTATTAACTTCCAGTGGCACCAGTTCATCATCCAGAGGCAAGAGCACAGGGCCATAAAAAGGAAGGCCGTCGGCAAGGGTAAGCAATCCATCCTGACCTGCGGCGCTGGACGGAGGGCAAACAGCATCTTTGTCTTCCATGTCAAACCCATGAATGTGCTGCGGATGTACCATGCTGGGCACCAGGTTCTTTGCGTTAACAAGAACCGTAAACTCTCCCTCCTCATTGTACATAACTGTTGCCGTGCCCGTAACGCCCGAATTGTTAAGGTCTGTTAGTTTTACTTCATACATTTCCTGCTCGTTTTTGTCCTTGTCCTTGCCGAAATCATCGAAGTCATCTAAATACTCGCACCCTGACAGGAAAAGGGTAAAGAATAAGGCGGCCGCAACAGAACAAGCAGGTGCCAGGCGCCTGCACAAATTTGTAGTGGTACTTCTTTGTGTAATGTTTCTCATAGTTTTAATTTTTAAAATATTTAACAATTTACTGCGCACCAGCGATAGCATAAAACCGCAGAATCAGTATGTATTAACACATACGAAGTATAATTTAAGGCAGATTGCCTGATTATTTATTTATTGTGCGCTTATACCTTGTACATCATCTCATTTTGTGAAAACGATTCTAAAAGATGCTATTCCTGATGAAAAAAGGTAACGGAGTTGCTTTATTTAGCATGCTGACATTTGTTATTTTAGATTCTTAAAATCAAAAATCAGTAACTTGCTACACCAAAATCAAAAAAATTACATATGACCACCATACTTATACCTTACCTGCGGATGCGCGTGCTGCTTTTGCTGGCGATGGCGCTGCTGGTACAGCAAGCCGCTTCGGCACAAAAAACGGCCTCCAAAGCAGACCTTCAAAAGCTGGATGCTTACTACCAGAAAGCGCTGAAAGACTGGGACGTGCCGGGCATGGCCATCGCTATTGTAAAAGATGATTCCGTAATTTTTTCGAAAGGGTATGGCGTGAAAAACATCAAAACCGGTGGCGCGGTAGATGGGAACACATTATTTGGCATCGCCTCTAATACCAAAGCTTATACAGCCGCTGCATTGGGAATTCTGGTAGATGAAGGCAAAATAAAATGGAACGATCCGGTACAGAAGTATCTGCCCTATCTGCAACTCTACAGCCCTTACGTAAGCGAAAATTTAACGATAGAAGACTTGTTGTGCCACCGTGTAGGCTTCAAGACTTTTGCCGGTGATTTGCTCTGGTACAACACCACTTACAGTCGTCCCGAAATAATTAAACGCATGCGTTACCTGGAGCCCAGCTATGGCTTCCGCAACGGGTACGGCTACTCCAACCTGATGTTTATTACAGCCGGCGAAGTGATAGAAGCCGTTTCGGGCACTACCTGGGAGAACTTTATCAAAACGCATTTCCTGCAACCGCTCGGTATGAACCGCACCTATACTTCCGTTAATAATTTGAAAGGTGTAGACAACGTAACCTCACCGCATGGCTTTGATGCAAACGGAAAGCCAGTTGCCACCACGCTTACCGCCTGGGACAACTGGAACCCGGCCGCCGGAATTTTCACCAGTGTAAACCAAGATGCGCAGTGGCTGCGCCTGCAACTGAACCGCGGTACTTACAAAGGCAAGCGTATTTTCAGCGAAGATGTCAGCCGTAACATGTGGAATGCGCACAATCCATTTCCGGTTTCAAAACAATCCGAAGAAATTAACCCGTCCACACACTTCTCTGCTGCCGGTTTAGGCTGGATGCTCAATGATTATGAAGGCTATAAAATAGTATCGCACGGCGGCGGCCACGAAGGCATGAACAGCCGCACGGTGCTGGTGCCTGAGGAAAATCTGGGCATAGTAATCCTGACCAACAGCATGAGCAGCATCATGACGCCAATTGCAAATTATACTATCGACCAGTTTTTAGGTACCGAAAATGGCCGCGACTGGAGTGCGTTTTATCTGGATAACATCGCCAAAGGCAAAAAAGCGGAGCAGGACACTTTGGCCAAAACACCAAAGAAAACAAAAAAGCGTAAGGAAAAGCCGACTCACGATTTGGCAGCATACGCAGGCACTTACCACAGCCAGCTTTACGGCGAAGCCACCATTACACTAAAAGATGGGAAACTGGCACTGCAACTGGTGCCCGCTCCAACGCTTGGCGGCACCCTCACATTCTGGCAGCACGACATCTTTAACCTCGACTGGAAAAACGATTATGCGCTGCTGCATCCCACCAACGTGCGCTTCCTGGTTGGCGAAGATGGCGGCATCGCCGGCATGCGCCTCGACTCCGACAACCCGGACTTTCATTTTGATGAGTTGAAATTTGAGAAGGTAAATTAAAATTGTTGGTTGTCTCCGCTCTGAGTTAGAACTTACCTTCTCTTTAAACAAAAAGGACGCATTTAGTATGCGGCCTTTTTGTTTAAAGAGAAGTATTTGTTAGGCTACAATATAGGCTATTGCGCCTGCAGCTGCAAAATAGGCTGCTATCAGCCAGTAAGCAAGTGCGTCATTTGTTTTGTAAATTTTTTTCATAATTAACAGATTAAAGTGTGAATATTTTATTCCAGCAGTCAGGTATAACTGTAGTAATTATACGTTTACAAGTTAATATATGTTAATTAGGATATAGCTTGGGCTTTTAGTTTCGTGATACAGCCAAAACATGCTTTAAATCCGCTCTCCCTGTTTATAACCTATGAGGATTTCAAATCCGTCCAGAACAGGCGATGCCCGGCTTTATTCAGCTAGCTAAGCAAACCCAGAAGCGCCAGCAAACCGATGGATAAGCATAATTATACTATCAATATTTTTCCGCTTTACTGACAGAAGCATTGATCTTTATCCCCACAAAAAAGAGGCCGCTGCTATACGTAGCAACGGCCTCTTTTATACTTGTTTTGTACTTCTAAATCAGAAATCGATTTATACTTGTTGAGTTTATACTTCGACGCTACACCAGCTTTTTGTAGCGGATACGTTTCGGTTCGGCATCTCCGAGGCGCTTCTTCTTGTTCTCTTCGTACTCCGAATAATTACCCTCAAACCAGTATACTTGGGATTCGCCTTCGAAGGCGAGAATGTGGGTACAGATACGGTCGAGGAACCAGCGGTCGTGGGAGATGATAACGGCACAGCCGGCAAAATTTTCCAGCGCATCTTCCAGCGCCCGTATGGCATTCACGTCCAGATCGTTGGTCGGCTCATCGAGCAGCAGCAGGTTGCCGCCTTCTTTCAGCGTCATGGCCAGGTGCACGCGGTTGCGCTCTCCTCCCGACAATTTATCTACTTTCTTCTCCTGATCTCCGCCCGAAAAATTAAACTTGCTTACGTAGGCACGCGATACCACTTGTCGGCCGGCCATCATCATGTGCTCCGTGCCGCCCGAGATCACCTCAAATACCGATTTGTTCGGCTCCAATTGTGTGTGCTCCTGATCCACGTAAGAAATTTGCACCGTAGAACCCACAGCAAAATCGCCGGCATCAGGTTGCTCCTGGCCCGTAATCAGCTTAAACAGCGTAGTTTTACCGGCGCCATTTGGCCCGATAATGCCCACAATGCCGCCCTGAGGCAACGCAAAGCTCAGGTTCTCGAACAGCAGCTTATCGCCATAGGCCTTGCTCACATTGTTTACTTCAATAACCTGGGCACCCAGGCGCGGGCCATCAGGTATAAACAGCTCTAGCTTTTCTTCTTTTTTGGAAGCTTCTTCGCCGGCTAATTTGTCATATTGGCTGATGCGGGCCTTAGACTTGGCATGACGTGCTTTAGGTCCCATCCGCACCCATTCCAGCTCACGCTGCAAAGTTTTCTGGCGCTTGCTTTCGGTCTTTTCCTCTTTCGCCAGCCGGTCTGACTTCTGCTCCAGCCAACTGCTGTAGTTGCCTTTCCACGGAATGCCTTCACCGCGATCCAGTTCCAGAATCCAGCCGGCCACATTATCCAAGAAGTAGCGGTCGTGAGTTACGGCGATAACGGTGCCTTTATATTGCTGCAGGTATTGTTCGAGCCAGTCTACTGATTCAGCATCCAGGTGGTTGGTTGGCTCGTCCAGCAACAACACGTCCGGCTCCTGCAGCAGCAGGCGGCACAGGGCCACGCGGCGCTTCTCGCCGCCCGACAGGTTACCGACAAGCGCATCTTCAGGTGGCGTGCGCAGCGCATCCATGGCGCGCTCCAGACGGTTGTCCAGTTCCCAGGCGTTGTGCTGGTCCAGTTTTTCCTGCACCTTGCCCTGCCGCTCGATGAGCTTGTTCATCTCATCGTCGGTCATCTCCTCAGCAAACTTCATGTTGATTTCATCGAATTCACGCAGCAGACCAACCACTTCGCTTACGCCTTCTTCCACTACCTCACGCACCGTTTTAGACGAATCGAGCTGTGGCTCCTGCTCCAGATAACCCACGCTATAGCCCGGCGACCATACTACTTCACCCAGAAAATCTTTATCAACACCAGCTATAATTTTTAGCAGGCTGGACTTACCGGAACCGTTGAGGCCTAGCACACCAATTTTAGCACCGTAAAAAAACGATAGATAAATATTCTTCAGTACTTGTTTCTTTGGCGGGTAAATTTTGCTAACCCCGGCCATCGAAAAAATGATAGTTTCGTTGCTCATACTTTCAATTATAGTGTGCTGCTATTCTATGGCTGCAGTAAGCTGGTTTGTCTGTGCTTACTGCCAGCCCGGATAGCATTAGTTTTAGTTAATTATTTTGCACTGAAATACAAATATCGCAAAAATTCATGCATTTATGCGTCACAAAATTGCGCTGAAATCCTTAAACTTGTAAAAAAACTGTATTGGCTGAAGCTATGTACCTACCAAACCGGGTACCAAAAGACATTAGATGTTGCCTGTTGCTTACACTTGCTATAGCCATAGCAAACGCTACAGATAAACGTTGCGTATGCAAAAGCTGATTTAGTTGCTGCCTTACCTATATTTACGACCCATAACACACCCCCTACATGGAAAACAACGACCTATTGGAAGAAGCTAAGAAATATGGCTTTACTCAGGACCAGCAGGTGTGGCTGAATCCCTTCATGCATTACCCCGCACGTAAAGTTGGCGAAGTGAAAGAATCTGAGGATGATTCGCTCGTATACTTTGCAAAGCGATTTGAGCTATTTCAGGGCAAAGTAAAAGACCTGCTGGAGCGTATTGCCACCTCCGAAAACAAAGGCTCCTTCCTGATGAAAGTGCTGCACCTGAAAGAACTGGTGGGAACTTACGATGCCTTGGGTAACTTTGAGCAGGTATACTATGCGCTGGCCGGGGCAGAAGAGGAAATAAACGAAACAATACTCCAGAACCGCAGCAAGAACTTAAGTATAAAACTTGCTCTTATTCAAGAGGCCGAAGCGTTGCAGGACAGCATCGATTGGAAAGAAACTACTGAAAAGCTGAAAGAGCTGCGCGCCAACTGGATTAAAACCGGTCCTGTGGAGAAGGAGCTGACAGCTGATATAGAAGACCGTTTCCGGGTGCCGGTTGAGCTCTTTTTTGAGCGCAAAAAGAACTTTTTCGAAGATAAGCGGCAGATGGTAAACCGCACCTTCGACAAGTATAGAAACCTTATTGCCCAGTCGGTGGCGCTGCAGAACTCAGAGGATTGGGAAGCTACCACAGCCAAACTGAAGCAGCTGCAGAACCAATGGAAAGAAGTGGGCGGCAACCTGCCCCGCAAAACTACCAGCCGCCTCTGGACAGAATTTCGGAAGGCACATAACCACTTTTTTGAGCGACTGAAACAAAAAATAACAAATGAAAAAACTGAGTCGCGCGACAAATACTACGAAACAAACTACGAGCGCAAGAAAGACCTGGTAAGCGAAGCAGAAAAGCTGCTGCAGCAGCATAATCTGAATGATGCCGTGCGGCGTGCCAAAGAGCTGCAGGCCGAGTGGAAAAAAGTAGGGCCGGTGAGCCAAAGCGTTTCAGACATGATCTGGGAGCGTTTTATCAAAGCCTGCGACAAGGTATTTGAAACGAGCAGTCTGGAACATTACATCCGCAAGCGCCAGCAAGCCAGCGGTATAGAAATGAGCGAAACAGACGGCCTGCAGGCCCGCATTAATGCACTCAAAGACTTTATTAAATCCGACAAAAGCGAACTGGAAGTACTGGAGTCGAACCTGGGTAAGCTGAGCGAAGCACCCGGCAACGAGACATTCCGTAACATGCTGCAGGGCAAAGTCCGTAACTTTAACCGCAAGATAAATACCAAGCAGGAACTGATAGAATTATTTAAAGGGCAGTTGAGTACCATCAGCAAATAAGTCTTTTCCTGCGCTTGTAGTTATATAAGGGCGATAGGCTTCTTTCCTCGTTTTTAAGAAGCGGTGCAAAGTTTCGGGCACCGTGCAGCAAAGCAAAAGTTAGTATTCAGGTATAAAAAGTGGCTGCCACTGTAGTGGCAGCCACTTTTTATACCTGAATAAGTTTACTGTCATACTTCATAAAATAGCTATAGCAGCAACAAAAGAATTTCATCCTAATTTAAACATTTGTGTATTGTTTGCGTTGTGTTTGTAAAACGAACAAAAAAGCAATTATCATCCCCGGAAAATTTTTGTTCTTGCTTTTATTTATACTTTTGCAAACTATTTTTTAAGCCATAAAATTAAAGGAGAAAATATTATGTATTGGACATTGGAATTAGCTTCATACCTGGAGGATGCCCCCTGGCCAGCCACGAAAGATGAGCTGATTGATTACTCTATCCGCTCTGGCGCCCCTATGGAGGTGGTAGAAAACCTGCAGGCGCTGGAAGATGACGGACAGCCTTACGAGAACATCGAAGAAATCTGGCCTGACTATCCTACAAAAGAGGATTTCATGTTTAACGAAGACGAGTATTAATTTAATTATGTATTCCGAATTAAGAATGATATTGAACCTGCTTAATTCGGAATACATAATTCATAATTAATAAATGATCGTTGAGGTAAATAATCTGGTTGCGGGTTACGGACATCGTGTCCTAATTCGCAACCTTTCTTTTTCTATACCAGCACCGGCATTTGTAGCTATTATCGGGCACAATGGCGCAGGCAAAACCACGCTGTTCAAAGCTTTTCAGCATAAAATAGATTACCAAGGGCAGTTACTGGTGCAGGGCCACAACCTCAGGCAATTGCCCAACCCCGCAGCAGAAGGATTGCTTAGTTACCTGCCTCAGAAAAACACTATCAGCTTCCCGATTAAAGTGCATGATTTGGTGGTGATGGGCCTGTTCCGGAAAAAGCGCTTTTTCGAGAACTATGATGCTGCCGATTATAACCTGGCCGCGCAAACGCTGGAGCAATTGCAACTCTCCCACCTTATCAATCAGGACTTTACAACACTTTCCGGCGGCGAACAGCAACTGGTATGGCTGGCGCAACTAATGCTGCAGGATGCCAGCATCAGCCTGCTGGACGAGCCTACGCAGCAACTGGACGTATACTACAAAAGCAAGGTATTTAACCTGCTGCAGGACTGGGTAAAGCAAAAAGGCAAAACCATTCTCTGCATCACCCATGATTTGCAGAATCTTACAACTTTGCAAGGTTACCTGCTCAACCTCTCCAAACCTAATCCTATACTTGAACTACTTACCCCGGAAACGGTGCAGCAAAACCAGGCATATTTAGAAGCCGGCCGGCTGCCGGTGCTGTAGCTAACAGGTTGCCTTGCCCAGACATACAGTGGTCTGGAAAACAGTGTGTAGTCTTTAAAACTGTATCTTATCCTGTCATGTTTTTATACTAGTTTTATACTTGCTCCCGGGTAAAGGCTTCGGCAAGTATAAGATCTTCGGGCGTAGTTATTTTGATGTTGCGGTAGCTGCCTTCCACCAGCGTAATGCTTTCCCCTATACTTTCCACTACGGCGGCATCATCGGTAAAATGCGCCTGCTCCGGCTGCTCGTAGGCCCGCCTGAGTATACTTGCCCGGAAGCATTGCGGCGTTTGCACCAGCTTATAACTGTCACGCGGCACCGCTTTGCTTTCCCCGTCCGCTGTCAGCTCCCGGATAGAATCTTTGGGCGATACGGCCACCACGGCACTGCCATACTTCTCGGCCGCCTTGTAAGCTGCTTTTATGGTTGTAGTATCCACAAAAGGGCGAACGCCATCGTGTACCGCCACCAGCGCCTCTCCCTCCACGGCCTCCAGCCCATTTTTTACAGAACCGAAACGCGTGGCACCACCAGTTATTATTTTATGGGAAAGCGTAAAATTATACTTGCGGCAAAGCGCCTGCCATGCATCTAACTGCTGCACGGGCAATACCACTATCAGTTGAATAGCCGGATTATACTTATAAAACTGCCAGATGGTATGCATCAGTATAGGTTTGCCTGCCACTTCGATGAACTGCTTGGGCTGGTCGTGCTGCATACGGCTGCCCGAGCCGCCGGCTACAATAATTGCATATTCAGGAAGTTGTACCATAGCTTTTTTTGAGTTCTGGATTGCGCGTTATACTTAAACCATGCATGCTTTTGCCTTAACGGGAAAAGCAGCAGGTATAAAAAACGCCTCAACCGGTAAAGGTGAGGCGTTTTCCTCGATTCTGATTATGTTATACTTACAGAATCAGCATTGCGTCGCCATAGCTGAAGAAGCGATATTTTTCTTTGATAGCTTGCTGATAGGCTTCCATTACCAGATCATAACCACCAAAAGCGGCAGCCATCATCAGCAGCGTGCTCTCCGGCATATGAAAGTTGGTGATCAGGCTGTTGGCTATCTTAAACTCGTAGGGCGGAAAAATGAAACGATCTGTCCAGCCTTCGTTTGCCTTCAGGCGGTTATTGGCCGACACCGACGACTCCAGCGAACGCATGGTCGTGGTGCCGACGGCACACACGCGCTTCTTGTTGTCCAGCGCTTCGTTCACCATCCCGGCAGTGCTGACCGGCACCATAAAATTTTCCGAATCCATTTTATGCTTGGTCAGATCTTCCACATCCACCGGCCTGAAAGTACCCAGGCCTACGTGCAGCGTAACAGGCGCAACGTCCACACCTTTAATTTCGAGGCGCTTCAGTACCTCTTTGGTAAAGTGCAGGCCGGCTGTAGGCGCGGCCACTGCACCTACATTTTTGGCATAAACTGTTTGGTAACGCTCTCTGTCTGCCGGTTCCGCCTCCCGTTTAATATATTTCGGAAGTGGTGTTTCGCCCAGGCTGTTAACAGTTTTGTAGAACTCCTCCTGCGGGCCATCAAACAAGAATTTGATGGTACGGCCACGGGAGGTGGTATTGTCGATTACCTCGGCCACCAGGTCGCTGTCGCCGAAGTATAATTTGTTGCCTACACGGATTTTACGAGCCGGATCTACCAGCACATCCCATAGGTGGATTTCTTTGTTGAGTTCCCGCAGCAGAAAAACTTCTATCTTAGCGCCGGTTTTCTCTTTGTTGCCATACAAACGGGCCGGAAACACTTTCGTGTCGTTCACCACCATCACGTCGCCATCATCAAAATACTCCAGAATATCTTTAAATATGCGGTGCTCGATTTTGCCGCTGTCGCGGTGAAGTACCATCATGCGTGATTCGTCGCGGTGTTCGGTGGGGTGTGTGGCTAAGAGGTTTTCGGGGAGCTCAAATTTAAATTCAGATAATTTCATAGACTAAATATTACGGTATTCACTATGTAAAAGGTCATTTCTGCTAATGTACGCCAGCAGAAAAACCATCGTTTAGGGCTACAGGCATTTGCCCGTCAAAAAACAAAAACAAGCCGCAAATTTACTTAATTTGCCTGAATTATTCTTACTTTTAAGAAATTTACTTTAGAGTGCTCCTTATCCTGATAGAAATAGAACTATGATATACCTGCGCCTGATAGCAGAAAGCTTCCGGTTTGCCTGGCAGGCGCTCCGGTCCAACGTTTTCCGCACCATTCTATCGCTGCTTGGCGTTACGATTGGTATTTTTGCCATTATCTCAGTTTTCACGCTTGTGGACTCGCTTGAACGCAACGTGCGCGACAGCATGAGCTTTATGGGCGAAAAAGTAATTTATGTACAAAAGTGGCCCTGGGTTTTTGGCGGCGACTTCGAATGGTGGAAATATTTTCAGCGCCCGGAGCCAACGGTGCGCGAGTTCAGGCAACTGGAGCGCAACCTGACCAACGACGCGGGCGTGGCTATTATGGCTGACAAGGGCGGCACCACGTTTAAGTACCGCAACAGCAGCTATTCTGATGCGGCGCTGCTGGGCGTGAGCTACGACTACAACAAAGTAACCGAACTTCCTGTTACACAGGGCCGCTATTTTGCGCCGCAGGAAATGGATGCATCCCGCAATGTAATTATCATCGGGAACGAAATTGCCACCACGCTGTTTCCTTTTGGCAGCCCTATCGGGCAGGAGGTAAAAGTATCCGGCCAGAAGTTCCGGGTAATCGGCGTGCTGGAGAAGCAGGGAGAAAATATTTTTAATATGGCTGATTTCGATAAAGTGGGCGTTATACCTTATGGCATGTTCAGCAAAATGTATGATACCGGCCCCAACGGCATTGGCTCCATGATTATGGTAAAAGGGCGCGAGGAAGACCAGGGCTTGCTGGAACTGGAGTACGAGGTGCGGGGCCTGATGCGTACCGTAAGGGGCCTGCGCCCGCGCGATGAAGACAGCTTTGCCATGAACCGCCCTGAAATGGCGCAGCAGGCAGTAGGCGGCTTTTTTGATGTGGTAGGCCTTGCCGGCTGGTTTATAGGTGGCCTGGCGCTGCTGGTTGGCGGCTTCGGCATTGCCAATATTATGTTTGTATCCGTAAAGGAGCGCACTAATATTATTGGCATTCAGAAATCGCTTGGCGCCAAAAATTACTTTATACTATTCCAGTTCCTCTTCGAGTCGGTTTTTCTGAGTGTGCTGGGCGGCGGCATCGGCATCCTGCTTGTATTCCTGCTCACGCTCATCCCGCAGGACATGATGAAAGTGATGCTCTCGTTTAGCAACATCCTCCTGGGCTTCGGCGTATCGGCCATGATAGGAATGCTTTCAGGCATTATTCCGGCTGTGCTGGCATCTAACTTAGATCCAGTTATCGCCATACGTTCCAAGTAATTACAATTGTACCGCGGCAGTGGATGCCTCACTGCCATTACTCGCTTTAAATTTAATAATACAACAACGTGCGCCGAAAGGCAGCCGCACCGGAGGCTTCTGCCTCCTGAAGAAGATGATGAACAACAATTATGACAAAGCTTAGAAAAACAAGCAAAACAAAGCTACATACCGAAACCGCTAATACAGGCAGTGGTCAGACCATTATTCAGCCTGATGTAAATAAGAATAAAGCCAAATCTATTACCGACCTGCGCGAAAATGGCCAGTCCACGGCCGCGCCGGCTTCTGACGAAGACAGAAGAATACGCCAGGCCTTTGTAGACAAAGACTGGAACGAGATAAAAATTGCCGACTCCTGGCAGATATTTCGGGTGATGGCCGAGTTTGTGGATGGTTTCGAGAAATTAGCCAAAATCGGCCCCTGCGTATCAATCTTCGGATCGGCCCGCACCAAGCCCGACAACAAGTATTTTATGATGGCCGAGGAGATTGCCGCCAAGCTGGTGCGCCACGGCTATGGCGTGATTACGGGCGGCGGACCCGGCATTATGGAAGCTGGCAACAAAGGCGCGCACTCGGAGGGAGGCAAGTCTGTTGGCCTTAATATCCAGCTGCCTTTCGAGCAGTTTAACAACATTTACATCGACTCCGACAAACTCATTAACTTCGACTACTTTTTTGTGCGCAAAGTGATGTTCGTGAAGTATTCGCAGGGCTTTATCGGTATGCCGGGCGGCTTCGGCACGCTGGATGAGTTGTTTGAAGCTATCACCCTGATCCAGACAAAGAAAATCGGCGCGTTCCCGATTGTGCTGGTAGGCCGCTCTTATTGGGAAGGGCTGTTCCACTGGATTGAAGACGTGATGCTGAACACCGAAAACAACATCAGCTCAGAGGATTTGGACTTGGTGCACATCGTGGACGATGCCACGGAAGCTGTGAAAATTATAGACGATTTCTATAGCAAGTATCTGCTGTCTCCAAACTTTTAGGTTTATACTTGTTATATTTGCAAGAAAGCCCGCTGCCTCGGTAACGGACTTTCTTGTTACTCATACTTCGCCTTTCCCGAAAACGTCTCTTTCTAAAGTAAATATTGTCATATCCTCCCCCACACCTGCCCGTATACTTTAGCCTAAAGCAACAGCCACTATGTTCGACAAAAAGGCAAAGAAAGAAATTAAAAAAGACCTGAAGGTACAGGAAAAGCAAAACCTGGAAATCCGCGACAAACTGGCAATGGAACGCACCAAGTTTGCCAACGAACGTACTTTCCTGGCCTACTCCCGCACTGCGCTGGCACTGATACTGGCCGGGCTTACTTTCATGAAGCTTTTTGAAGATCCGCTCTACATTGGCATCGGTATCTTTTTTATTCCCCTGGGAATTGGCTTCGGCTTGTACGGCTACCGCAGGTTTACGCAAAAGCAGGCACAGATTACCGGCCATACCCAAGCTTATACGCCTACCAGCCACGTGCATGCCCAGGTAGCGCAGCAGGAGAAGGCCACCTCTGACCTATAGCGATACAAAATTTAACATTGCTACAAACCAATTGCCCCTGTTTGTTGTTAAGAAGGATCGGCATTTTGCGACGCAGAACGCCAGCATTTTTGTACCTTTGCTATTTAAAATCAACCCATCCTGCATGCCTTTTAATCAAGAGCAAGAAACTGTTACGGGCACCACTGCTGCTACCGCGCCAAGTATAAACGGCGATGCGCAGCAGATTGAAGTATACGGCGCCCGCGAACATAATCTCAAAAATATATCCATCAAGCTGCCGCGCTACAAGCTGGTGGTATTTACCGGCATCAGCGGTTCAGGCAAGTCGTCGCTGGCCTTTGATACTATTTATGCCGAAGGGCAGCGCCGCTACATGGAAACATTCTCGGCCTACGCCCGCTCTTTTATGGGCGGCCTGGAGCGGCCCGACGTGGACAAAATTGAAGGGCTGTCGCCGGTGATATCCATCGAGCAAAAAACCACCAGCCGCAACCCACGCTCTACGGTGGGCACCATCACCGAGATCTACGACTTTATGCGCCTGCTGTGGGCACGTACCGCCGAGGCGTTTAGTTATGTAACCGGCGAAAAGATGGTGCGCCAGAGCGACGACCAAATCGTGAACCACATACTGGAAAACTTCAGCGACAAACGCCTGATTATACTTGCACCCGTGGTAAAAGGCCGCAAAGGACATTACCGCGAGCTTTTTCAGCAGATCCGCAAAATGGGCTTTATACGCGCCCGCGTAGATGGCGAGCTGCTGGAAATCACCCCGAAAATGCAGGTAGACAGGTATAAAATCCATGATATCGAAATTGTGATCGATAAGATTGTGGTGAAGGAGGATGATCGTTTCCGTTTGTCGAGTTCTATCCAGAATGCGCTGACGCATGGCAAAGGCACGGCCCTTATACTTGATGTGGATGCTGACAAAACGCACTTTTTCTCGCGCCACCTCATGGATCCGGCCACCGGCATTGCCTACGACGATCCGGCCCCAAACAGCTTTTCGTTCAACTCCCCATATGGCGCCTGCCCGGTTTGCAACGGACTAGGTGAGATTCAGGAAATTACGGAGGAATCTGTTATTCCGGATAAAACGCTGAGTATACGCCGTGGCGGTATTGCGGCGCTGGGCGAGTACCGCGACATCTGGATTTTTAAACAGATCGAGGCCCTGTTCAAGCATTTCAAAGCTTCTGTTACCACGCCTATCCAGAACCTGCCCGAAGATCTGCTGAAAGTATTGCTGTATGGTCTGGATGAAGCGCTGGAAGTAAAAACAAAGAAAGGCGAGTACATCGTGGAATTTGAAGGAATCATCAACTTCCTGAAAAACCAGATGGAGTCCGATTCCGATAATATCCGCTCCTGGGTAGAGGATTTTTCGCAAACTACTACCTGCCCCGAATGTGACGGTTACCGTCTGCGCAAAGAATCGTTGCATTTTAAGATAGACAACAAAAACATTGGTGAGCTGTCGGTGCTGGACATCAACAAACTTGCTGCCTGGTTTGAGGGGCTGGAAGACAGGCTGAATGAGCGCCAGAATACCATCGCACGCGAGTTGCTGAAGGAAATCCGGAAACGCATCGGCTTTTTGCTGGACGTGGGCTTGGACTACCTGAGCCTGCACCGTCCGGTGCGCACGCTGTCGGGTGGCGAGAGCCAACGCATCCGCCTAGCCACGCAGATTGGTACGCAGCTGGTAGGTGTTTTATATATTATGGATGAGCCAAGTATAGGCCTGCACCAGCGCGACAACGAGCGCCTCATCAACGCACTGAAAGATCTGCGCGACCTCGGCAATTCCATCATCGTAGTGGAGCACGACAAAGACATGATTTTACAGGCAGATTATGTGGTGGATATCGGGCCGGGCGCAGGTATACATGGCGGCCAGGTGGTAACCGCCGGTACGCCTGAGGAAATACTGCAGGCAGGCACCACCACTGCCAACTTCCTGAGCAACCGCCGGGGCATAGCTGTGCCGCGTGTGAAGCGCACCGGCAATGGTGAGTTCCTCAAGCTGGTTGGGGCTACCGGCCATAACCTGAAAAATGTAACCCTGAAGCTGCCGCTGGGCAAGATGATTTGCGTAACGGGCGTGTCAGGCAGCGGCAAGTCGTCGCTTATCCACGACACGCTGTACCCCATCCTGAACACCTACTTTTTCCGGGCCAAACGCGAGCCTTTATCTTACAAAAGTATAGAAGGGCTGGACAAGATTGATAAAGTAATTGAGGTGGATCAGTCGCCGATTGGCCGCACGCCACGCTCAAATCCAGCTACCTATACCGGTGTGTTTACAGATATCCGCACGTTGTTTGCGCAGCTGCCCGAGGCTAAAATCAGGGGCTACTCGCCGGGCCGCTTCTCTTTTAACGTGAAGGGCGGTCGCTGCGAGGCTTGCGAAGGCGCAGGCATGCGCACCATTGAAATGAACTTTCTGCCGGATGTATATGTGCCCTGCGAAGTATGCAAAGGCAAGCGCTACAACCGCGAAACGCTGGAAGTGCGCTACAAAGGCAAAAGCATTACTGATGTGCTGGACATGACGGTAGAAAACGCCGTAGCATTTTTCGAGAACCAGCCCCGCATCCTGCGCCGCATCCAGACGCTGAACGAGGTAGGTTTGGGTTATATCACGCTGGGCCAGCAGGCCACCACTTTATCGGGAGGCGAAGCGCAGCGCGTGAAGCTGGCTACAGAACTATCAAAAAAAGATACAGGCCAGACACTGTATATTCTGGATGAGCCTACCACCGGCCTTCATTTCCAGGACATTGAACACCTGACGGACGTATTGCACAAACTGACCGACAAAGGCAACACAGTACTTATCATCGAGCACAACCTCGATATAATTAAAGTGGCGGATTACGTTATCGACATTGGTCCGGAAGGCGGCGATGCAGGTGGTATGATTGTGGCACAAGGCACCCCTGAAAAATTGGCCGCATCCGGCAAAGGTTATACTTCTAAATTTCTGAAGCAGGAGCTTAAAACCAGCCACTACCGCGAGAATGACAAAGCAGAAAGTATAAGTAGTATTGATTAGAACTGAAATATATTTAATCAGACAACTCTTTAGCTATCATAAGTATAAAACAGGATACAGCCGTATAATGTAACAAGAGGCGTTTTGCAAAATATAAAAGAGCCGCTGCTATAGTATAGCAGCGGCTCTTTTATATTTGTAAATATTTTGTTCATCAAACCTCTGGGCTTATACCTAGCTTGCATCGTTTACCATGTCTTCCAGAGCGGTGGCTTTTTCAAGGTGCAACCGTAGCAGCGGCAATTGTTTAGAAGCATACTGTTTCACTTCCATACTAACCCCGTTTTCAGTCATATCTTCATAGCGCCGCACCATATCCTGGTGCTGCTCTTCCATTGCTTTGATATAAGCCAAATCATAGCCTATACCGGACTTGCCGGTTATATTATCGTATACCTCCTGGTGCGCAGTGCCAAGGGCATCTGGCAGCACCAGATGCATTTGGCTGGCCAAAGTCTCTAAATCGTCCTGCATCTGCCGGTGATCGTTTGCAAGTTGCTCTGCGAGTTGTTTTACCTCCGGGCTTACAGCCTTCTCTATAGTCGCCTGCCCCAGTTCTATCTGCAGCAGATTAGCGCTGGCAGCTTCGGCCGCAAATAAAGCATCGTTTTCCATGTTGCTGATGCCTGCAGCTTCAAACTGCTGTATGCTCTGCTCTTTAGCCCACGCAATGCTATCGTCTGGTTTGCAGCTGGTTAGCAGCCCGCCCGCTGCCATAAGACCAATAAGTATAGATGTTTTCATACATGTAAGCTAATAAAAATATAAAGCACCTGCAAGTACACGACCTGCAGGTGCTTTTTTAGTTAAAAAGCATTATGCTTCTGCCAGCTGTCAGGCTATTGGTTGTTTTTTACCTTATCGTTCACCTGCTTAGCACGGTCCAGGTGCTGCTGCAGGATAGGAACTGTTTTAGAAGCAAAAGCCTTTACATCCGGATCCTGGAGGTTCTGAGCTGCTTCCTGAAACAAGTCAACGTCTTCCTGGTGATCATCAACCATCAGCGACATATAAGCCTGGTCAAAGTCCGCGTTAGCTTTGCCACGCAACTCCTCCACATGGTCCATTTGTTCCTGAGCCATACTGTCAGGCAGCGTAATATTTTTCTGGGCAGCAAGCGCCTTCAGTTCCTCATTGGCTTTGGTATGGTCATCTACCATCATTTTGCCAAAGTCCTTCACGTCCTGCGACATGCCATTTTGCTGTGCCAGCTGGCCCAGTTGTACTTCCATCATACCACCGCTGGCAGCCTTGGTCATAAACTCTGACTGGTCGTCTTTGGTGTCTTCCATGGAAGTGTCGTCAAATTTCTGCTCGTTGGTTTCCTGGGCTTCCTCTACGGCGCCTTCTTTTTGATTACAGGATACGGCACTGAATAACAAAGCGGCCAGCATTAGCCCTGTGGATGCAAATTTTTTCATAGTCTTTTGTTCTGTTAGTTTCGAAAAGTTGTTTAAACAGACTTTGTATACGCCCTAAACGTGAAGGAGTTATCTAAAACGGCAATAGCACCTTACAGAAACCTATTTTTAAGGTTTATCAAGCGTAGTACAATTTTAAGAAAAGCGACGCTTTTTTGTTGCCATACCGGCTAAATTACGCCGCCACCTTTGGCATCCGTAAATAAGTTGCTAAAACAGCACTGTCCGTTAACGATGCTTAAGTCGATAAATATAGTATGACATCTTAATTGTCTACACATATATTGCCTGCTGTTTCTTCTAAAGAGGGTCGCACTTTAGTAGACGGGGATGAGCAAGGTACACCCAACAGAAAAGCCAAGCTTGTATCTGGTTTTTCTGTTGGGTGTACTTAATAAGTATAGTAACGTGGTACAGCCTTTGAATTTTCCTTACTCCCCTTTAAACTGAGGCTTGCGTTTCTCATTAAAAGCTGCGACGCCTTCTTTATAATCTTCGGAGTTGCCCGCAATTTTCTGGCAGTGCGCCTCGTAGTCCAGCATTTCATCCAGCGTCGCGTTAAAAGACTTATTGAGCATTTTTTTCATCAGGCCGATAGCTTTGGTTGGGCCGGCGGCATAACGGGCAGACAGTTCGTTTACGGCAGCATCCAGTTCCTCCGGCGGCACCACTTTGTTGACTAACCCTAACTGCAGTGCCTCTTCTGCCGATACTTTAGATCCCAGCGTGCTTAGTTCAAAAGCTTTCAGCGAGCCAACTACACGCGGCAGAAAAAACGACGAACCCGAGTCCAGCACCAGGCCCACATTCACAAAAACTTCAACCATACTTGCCGCCGACGAGGCCACAATTATGTCGCAAGCCAAAGCCAGGGAGCAGCCCGCACCGGCCGCTACGCCATTCAGCCTGCAAATGATGGGCTTCGGCAGGTTACGCATTGCCCGGATGATTGGATTGTAGCGCTTCTCCAGCGACTCCGACAAATCACGCTTGCTGGCACTGGCGATTGCTTTTAAATCCTGGCCCGAGCAGAAAGCTTTTCCGGCACCTGTCAGCACCACCACCCGCACGCTGCTGTCGCGTGATACCTGCTTTAGCGCGTCCTGCAGGTCATAGCTTTGCTGGTCGTTAAACGCATTAAATACGTCTGGTCGGTTCAGGGTAATGGTTGCTACACCATTTTGCACATCATATAGCAGGCATTCGTAAGACATCGGCAGCGGGATTAGTTTATACTTATCAAAGATAATAAAACCACTGCGTTTGGCAAGCAGTGCGTTATAAGCCCATGGTAAAAGCAGCCGTAAGCGCCAGCAGCAAACCGCTGGCAAAGCCGGTATATACCTGCGCGGGCGTATGCCTGTGCAGCGACAGCCGGGCTGAGATTACCGCTCCACTCAACAACAGCACCAACGCAAGGGGCACCATCATCATGGCATCCGGCACCATCCTGTTCAGGATAAGCAGCAGCCCCAGACCACCGCCCATGCCCACAGCATGAGCGCTTATCTTCCAGAAAAGAGAAACAACAAAAGTATAAAAGACAGAAGCCGCAATGATAACCATCACAATGAAAAAGACAGAATTGAAACCAGACTCGCGGTGCAGCAGGTAAGCTGTAAGGGCATAGCAAAGTCCTGTAAACAGCAGCGGCAGCCCGCGCTGCTCACGCCGGTTCATCTCCACAGAGTCGAGCTGGCCGGTGCGTACCATGGTGTAAGCACCCAGCCCGGGTATAACAAACGTGGTAATAAACAACATCCCCAGCATAATCCATCGTCCCATCATCGTGAGCGAAAGCATCGGCGAGGGCATATAGAATAGTATAAAGCCGAAAAGGTAAGTCGGCAGCAGCAGCGGATGAAACACCACCGACAGCACCTGCGCCAGGGAACGGTTCACTTTAAAAAGTTATGAGTTAAGAGTTTTGAATTTATACTTGCAGCTATACTTACGGAATTTATACTTCATAATTTCTATCACATGCCCTGGTTTTCCTGTCCTTGCTGCCTGTTGTTAACCGTAAGCGCCCGCCGAAGTATAGATTGTTGGAGATCGCAACAGAAGTATAAATCTGCCCCGGTTATCAGATTATGCCGCCTTTTATGGCATTTCAATGCAGCTGCCTATAACGCCAGCACCTGCTGCCAAATTGCCTCATTTACCGGTATACCTTCTGCTTCGTTGCGGTGACGCGTGCTGAGGGTTCTTTCTCCCGGGTACAGCACTTCTGCGCCATCCTCTAGCGGAACACTCCTCTTTGTGAAATTGATAATATTTTCGCTAACAGATTCATCTAATGCGCCGGCATCAAGGCACAGGAAAAACTGAGAAACGCCGGCTTCTGTGCCTTCCGCCGTAATTTCTGCCACGGAGCGACCTCCGCTCAACGAACTTACCAGTACATCAAGCATCAGCGACAGGCCCGCGCCTTTCCAAAAGCCAACAGGAAGCGTTCGGCCGGTTGCCCTGATCTTTGCCGGATCTTTTGTTAAGTCCCCGTTTTCATCATAGCCTCCCGCCACCGGCAGCTTCTCCCCCTTCAGTTCATACTCCTGCAGCTTGCCATACGAAAACTGGGACATAGCCATATCCAGCACCAGATGCCCTTCCTGGCGCGGCACAGCAATAACCAGGGGGTTGTTTCCAAGCACGGGAGTTGCGCCACCGTAAGGCGGCATGTTGGCTATAGTATTGGTGGCGCAGATACCAATGCACCCGGCATCTGCGGCTTGCCAGCCATAGGTGCCGCCGCGCATCCAGTGGTTAGCATTTTTAACGGCCACGCAGCCCATGCCATTTTCTTTGGCCAGCACGATGGCGCGTTGCATTGCAATGCTTGCCGTATACATGCCGGGAGCATTGCGCCCATCCCACTGCTCTGTAACCCCATAGCGGCCTATACTTGCAGGTGTTGCATGTATAGCTATCAACCCATCTTTTACCAGCTGCACAAATACCGGGAAACGGTTTAACCCATGCGAATACACCCCATCGCGGCTATTTTCTGCAAAAATCCTGGCACATAATTCCGCCCGATCCTCCGCAAACCCATATTTCAGGAGTACGCTTTTCAGTTGCAGTTTCAAATTCTCGAACGATACTCTCATTTTTGCTCAGACTAGTATACAGCCGGTAGTTTAGGCAAATTTTCTTCTCTAAAGGTATAAATACGTACTACAGCAGCCATTATAGTTCCGCACCGGAGGCTTCCGGGAAAAAAACTACAACTCCTTGCGCAGCCTTGCAACTGGTATATTGAGCTGCTCCCTGTACTTGGCCACGGTGCGGCGGGCAATGTTGTAGCCTTTCTCGTTCAGAATTTTTTCGATTTTTTCATCAGAGAGCGGCTTGCGCTTGCTTTCCTTTTGGATGATCTCTTTCAGGATATGTTTTACCTCGCGGCTGCTGGCGTCCTCACCCGAGTCGGTGGCAATGCCTTCGGAGAAGAAATATTTTAGCGGGTAAATACCAAACTCCGTTTGCACTGCTTTGCTGTTGGCCACGCGGCTTATCGTGCTTATATCCATCCCCACTTCCTCGGCAATATCCTTAAGAATCATCGGCCGTAGTTCGCTTTCATCGCCTTCCAGAAAAAAATTGTGCTGGTATTTGATGATAGCTTCCATGGTGCGCAGCAGCGTGTTCTGGCGCTGCCTGATGGCGTCGATAAACCATTTAGCTGCATCCAGCTTCTGCTTCACAAACGTTACCGTCTCCTTTAGCTTCTTATCCTTTTTATCTGATTTATCATACGCATCAAACATATCGGCATAAGATCGGCTAATGCGCAGATCAGGGGCATTTCGGGAGTTGAGCGACAGCTGCAGTTCGCCGTGGTCGTTGGTAAGTATAAAGTCAGGTATAATGTATTGGATGCGCGTCATGCCGGCACCGGCACCGCCCGGCTTTGGGTTCAGCCGGATGATAACATCTACCGCTTTCCTCAGATCATCTTCTGAAATATTGAATTTCGATTGAATTTTCTGGTAATGCTTCTTGGTAAATTCGTCAAACATTTCTTCCAGAATACGCTCAGCCAGAACCGTTATCGAATCCTGCTCGCGGCGGTGCAGTTGCAGCAAAAGGCATTCCGGCAGGTCGCGAGCGGCAATACCGGCGGGATCGAAAGTCTGAACCAGGTGCAAAACCTGCTCAATTTCTTCCTCGGTGGTTTCGATGTTCTGCGAAAAAGCAAGGTCGTTGGCAATGGCGCTCAGGTCGCGCCGGATATAGCCGTCGTTGTCGATGCTGCCGATAAGTTGCAAACCGATGTTATACTGCTTGTCGTCCAGATCCAGGAAGCCCAGTTGATCCAGCAGCGCGTCCATTAGCGAAGAGGTCATGGCAATCGGCATATCGCGGTCTTCCTCATCGCCGCCGCGGTCGCCCTGCATTTTGTAGCCGCTTATCTCGTCGTCGTTCAGGTAGTCGTTGATGTCTACATCATCATCTTTGCTGTAGTCATCTTCGCTGTCATAGTCGTCCGATTCGCTGTACTCCTCGGCAGGCTCGTCGTTGCCTTCTTCCAGCGCCGGATTTACTTCCATTTCTTCTTTGATGCGCATCTCCAGCTCAGCCGTAGGTATCTGCAGCAGCTTGATAAATTGTATCTGCTGCGGCGATAACTTCTGGGATAAGAGCTGTCTTAAATCGAGTCGCTGCATAAGTGTTTATACGGGTGTTAATGCCGATTGCGGCACTTCCAAATTTAGGATAATTTTACTTGCATTTACAAAAAAGGTTAAATTATCGTTACTTTGAGGGATTTTCAAAAGAGACACAGGTATCAGGATATAAGACACAAGACTTTATAAGTACAGATTTGCCAACATTGGCAGGAGACGCTGCAACTAGGCCTTGCAACAACAACGTGTATCGTTATACTTGTTGGGGAAGTATGTAAGCCTGCCGGATTATGCGAGTAAGAAGGTATAAAGCTTATGCATTTGTCTTGCGTCCTGATACTTGCGTCCTGATACTCCATAAAAACAACACACTCATGCAACGCATAAAAATTAAAGAGTTATTAAAAGGGACAGAGGCAGGCCGCGAGGTATTGCTGAAAGGCTGGGTGCGCACCAAGCGCGGCAACAAGTATGTAACCTTTATTGCCGTAAACGATGGCTCCACCATACACAACCTGCAGGTGGTAACCGAAGCCGAAAAGTTCAGCGAAGAAGCGCTGAAGGATGTTACCACCGGCGCCGCCGTTGCCATAACCGGCCAGCTGGTAGCCTCGCAGGGCAAAGGTCAGGCCTACGAGGTGCAGGCCACCAACATAAAAGTGCTGGGCAAAGCTGACCCGGAAGCATATCCGCTGCAGAAAAAAGCGCACTCGCTGGAGTTTCTGCGTGAGATTGCGCACCTGCGCTTCCGCACCAACACGTTCGGCGCGGTGTTCCGTGTGCGCAATGCGCTGGCATTTGCCGTGCATAAATTCTTCAACGAGAAAGGATTTGTATACATGCACACGCCCATCATCACGGCTTCGGATGCCGAGGGCGCCGGCGAGATGTTCCGGGTAACGACGCTTGACCTGGACAAGCTGCCACGCACCGAAGATGGCAACATCAATTTTGCGGAAGATTTCTTTGGTAAGGCCACCAACCTCACGGTGTCGGGGCAGTTGGAAGGTGAGCTGGCGGCGATGGCTTTCAGCGATATTTATACTTTCGGCCCAACCTTCCGCGCCGAAAATTCCAATACTACGCGCCACCTGGCCGAGTTCTGGATGATTGAGCCGGAGATGGCTTTCTACGACTTGCAGATGAACGCTGACCTGGCTGAGGAATTTATCAAATACATTATCCGCCATGCGCTGGAAAATAACCGCGACGATATTGAGTTCCTGGGCCAGCGATTAGCAGAAGAAGACAAGGCCAAACCGCAAAACGAGCGCCAGGAAATGACGCTGCTGGAGAAACTGGAATTTGTAGTAAACAACAGCTTTGAGCGCATCACCTATACCCAGGCCGTAGATATACTTATCAACTCGCCAGCTTACAAAAAGAAGAAGTTCCAGTACGACGTAAGCTGGGGCTCGGATTTACACAGCGAGCACGAGCGCTACCTGGTAGAAAAGCACTTCAAAAAGCCAGTGATTGTAACCGACTATCCGAAAGAAATTAAAGCGTTTTACATGCGCCTGAACGACGACGACAAAACGGTAGCAGCAATGGATATTCTGGCGCCGGGCATCGGCGAAATTGTGGGTGGCTCGCAACGTGAAGAGCGCCTGAATATACTGGTGGAGCGCATGAAAGGCGTGGGCATACACGAAAAGGACATGTGGTGGTACTTGGATACCCGCCGCTTCGGGGGTTGCCCGCACGCAGGTTTCGGTCTGGGTTTTGAGCGCGTGGTGCAGTTTGTGACCGGTATGGGCAACATCCGCGATGTGATTCCCTTCCCGAGAACGCCTCAGAACGCGGAATTTTAGATTGTCTTATACTTCAAACGCCCGGCTATACTTTAGCCGGGCGTTTTTGTTGGTTGATCAGCGAAGCAACAAAGCGGAGAAGGTAAAATTCAGGTAAAAATGATCAGGTTTTATGGCAGGCATATCCCTGATAATATTTTTGCTTCCTGGTTCGCGCCATGCAATGGCATCAAAGCTATAATTATAACCGGAGTCAATGCCTATGCTGTATTCCCTTGGTTTAAGATTCTCTTTCTTCCCAAGACGATATTGAAATCTTGCTCCGAAAGTTGCCGATTCAGTGGATATACTTTCCAAAATTATAGCATTACTGTTTGCAGCAGGATTAGCCAAAAGATTATCGAAGCCCGGAGATGCATTGGTGTTCGCATTATATTCAAAGCTCATATCATTGTCCCGCAACCCGCCCACAGCCATCAGGCGAATACGATTGGTAGTAAAGAGCGGGTAGTAGAAAGTAGGGCCAAAGGAAAAAGTTTTAAGCGTAATCCAGGAGTTGGAGTTATATAACTCACTCCCAAGTGATATTGCTCCGTTAACATCTATTGACAAGCCGAAGCCGCCATTAAAACCTGTATAAATGCTAAAGTTATAGGCTGATAACATGTTATCCAGCCGTCCGATTCCTAAAACCTGAAGGTGGTCATTTATCTCATTTAAATTCATGTCAGTGGCTCCAATGCCAAGAGTGGCTCCAATGCTACGTAAACCAAGCTTATTGGGAAGTTCAACTTGTGCCTCCTGTGTTTGTGCCTGTAGAGGGGAATACCCGATAAAGAAGGCAAAGCTTAAACTAAAAAGTATAAAGGTTTTTTTCATGATTGCATATTCAGAGTTTTGCAGGCTGCGCCTACTGATAAGCACAACCAGCAGTGCTATAGTTTAGCACTATTTCAATTCAAATGAAAGCAGCAGGCGCCTGAAAACATACTACTAGATGGTGCTCGTAATTCGCCTCAAGGCTTGCCTGATATTTTGCTCCTCCCCTGTTATTCTGTATACTTTGGCTAAATATTTGCACGTTGTAAATGTATACATTTCAAGCTCTTAACCTATGCGTAAATCAATTTTAACCTTGCTCTTTTTAGGACTGTTTGCCACGATGGCCAGCGCCCAGAAAGAGTTTGCCAATGTTGCGTTGCCCCTGCGTAATCCCGAAGATTTGGTAACGGTAGCAGACGACGATGGTAACGTATGTATTTACTTCTTCCAGAATAGCAAACTATACTTCAGCCTCCTATCCTCCAACGGCCAGCAAATTGCACAACACGAGATTCCGTATCGCTTTTCCAAAGATCCGCAGGTGCTCGGCACGCGCGTAACAGACGATGAGTTTGTTTTTTACAGCCGCTATACCAACGGCCGCCGTGAGTATGTGCGTCCTTTTGCCGTTAACCGCGAAACCGGCGCGTTCCGGAGTATACAGGATCAGCAGCTCGATGTTAAGCGCGGTGAGAACTTTATAGGTGGCTTCGGCAACGACAACCACTTTTACATGCTCTACACTGATAAAAAGGACAACTTGTACCTTTACCGCGATGCTGAAGATGATATGGCGCACCTGGAACTGAAAGTTTTTAAACCGGAAATGCCTGACACCCGCGATCGCTACGGCCGCCTGGCTGATTTAATTTATGTGCACCCCGACCTTGAAGGTACCGTGTATACTGGTTATCATCGCAGCAAGATTTATACCCGTGATGATAAAGTATATATGGTTTTTGATGGATATAGTCTGAAAGGGAAAGGCAACAAGGCTACTACCGAAATTCTGGCGCTGGACTGGAACTCCGGAGAAACAAGTTATCGCACCCTGCCCGAAATAGAGCAGAAAAAAGGTCCGAGCTTTAACTCCTTCCTGTATAACAACACGCTGTTTCGGGTACATCTGGAGCGCGATCAGCTAAACCTGGCTGCCTATGATTTCAGCACGCTGCAACCTGTTAAAACATACAGCTACAACGGCGATCAGGAAATCACTATCAAGTCTACGCCGGTGCGCCAGCGTGGTAGTAAAGGACTCTTTTCTTCAGATAACACGGTGATTGAGAAAACATCGAAGGTGATGAAGAACCTGGCCAGCGGCGTGCCCGCTATTACGGTAGATAAGTTTAGCGACAATAGCATTCAGCTGACCATTGGCTCTTACCAGCCGCCGTCAGAGCGCCGGGATGGCAACCAAGACTTTAGCCGCATGATACGCACCTCCGACCGCTATTACCAGACCTCACGCGGTTTGGTAATGATTCCGGGCCGCTGGACGCCGGCTTATAACATACCCAGCTATTACCTGAACTCGCCTTATTACAGCAGGTATTTCTACGACCCGATGGGCCAGAACGGCAACCTGCCAACCGGCCCAGGCGTGAGCACTTATTTCCGGTCTATCCTGAACAGCAACAGCCTGGCTAAAGTAGAGAGTAAGGAGGAGCCGGTGGTGCTGCAGGACAAAATAGAGCAGTATGAGGATAACCTGAAGCCAGAGCCGGAATTCCAGACGGTGTACCGTTACGGCAACAAACTGCACTATGGTTACTACGACCGCAAATCCAGGACTTTCCGTATTATGGAGTTTGCGAAAAATCAGGAGCAGCCGCTCCCAAGTCCGCAATAAGCTGCGTTCAAGTATAAAAAAAGCCCTGCCAGTTAAACTGGCAGGGCTTTTTTTATACTTGAACGAATTACTGTTGCCCCATTAGCTTATTCACTTTTTCCTGCAGGGAAGGATCCTGTTGGTAAACGGCTACCATCGCTTGATACTTCTCCACCGTCATGCCATCTTTTTTAATGGCTTCTTCTGCCTGTTGCTGCAAGGCAGGCTGCATCTCCACAATACGCTGCGCAGCTCTGTTAAAAGCGGCAAACTCTTCAGGTGTAGCCTTTACTTCCGTTAACTTCTGCTGCTGGTGCGCTTTTGCCATTTCATTAAATTTATCTAAGCCGAGTTTCTCCTCTTCTAAAATGCCGGTCATTTTTGTTTCGCTTTCCTTCTGCATGGTCATTAAGCGCATATTGGCATCTGCAAATTGCTTTACTTCAGCGTCAGTAAAATCCTGCTTTGCCTGCTGTTGCGGCTGTGTCTGCGGTGTAGTTGTTTGCTGTGCGAAGGCACCGGCACCCGTAATGGCTAGCATCAGTACAGCTACCGCTGTGGCTCTTAGTTTGTTTGTAGCTTTCATAAAACTTGTTGATTGTTAATGTAAAAAATAGACTCAACAGACTCTCGTCATCTAATTTATACTAAACGTGGAGAGATTGGTTATTCAGGCGGCACAGTTTAACCAGGAAATCAATACATATTAACTAAAGCTTTCCTATACTTTCTGCCGATATTATAGTTCAGTTATTCCGTCCGGATGGCGCTTGATTACCCTTTATACTTCTTCAGCTTCTCCTTCTGCACCAGCTGTCTCTCCAGCACTTGCTGCACCTGAGGATTGCTGAAATCATCTACCTGTTTAATGTACCGCATTACTTTATTCATAATCTGGTCCTGTTGCAGGCCAGTTTCCAGGGCGTAGGAGTATGGCAAATCAGTAAAAGTAACCATAGAGTAAAGCGGTATCCATGTATCAGGATATTGTGCGGATATTCTGGACTCAATCTGTTTGCGCAGCAGGAAACGCGGGTTTGCTACTTTGTCGCGCATCTCGATGAAGTTCATCACGGCCAGGTCGGCAATGGCGTCGGCGTTAGGTTTGCGGCTGCGCTCAAATCTGTCAAACAGAGTTTCCCAGTTATCGCCTTCAAAGCTTTCCAGCATCTGGTCCAGCACGGCGATATCCTCAAATCCGGAGTTCATCCCCTGCCCGTAAAATGGCGTTACGGCATGGCTGGCATCACCCAGCAGCAACGATTTACCTCCGTAGCTCCACGGAAAGCATTTTATAGTTACCAGCGAGCCAGTCGGGTTATCAAAATATTCCTGCGCCAGTTCCGGCATCAGCGGCGCAGCATCCGGAAAAGCTTCGGAGAAAAATTTCAGCAGGTCATTTTCATTTCTGATAGCCGCAAAAGACGGTTCGCCTTCATAAGGGAAAAACAGCGTGCAGGTAAAACTACCATCAATGTTGGGCAGCGCAATCATCATGTAGTTGCCGCGCGGCCAGATGTGCAAAGCATGCTTTTCGATAGCCCAGCCGCCACCGGGCGCGGCTGGTATGGTGAGTTCTTTGTAGCCATACTCCAGGTAAGACTGGCTATAATCATACCGATCCGTTTTCTGCATTGCACCGCGCACTACCGAAAAAGCGCCATCAGCTCCGAAAAGTAAATCTGGCTGTATGGTCTCTGTTTCGCCGGTTGTTACGTGCCGCAGTTGTACCTGATTGGTACCCAGGTTTATGTCCAGCGCTTGGCGGTTAAAATGGTAGGTAATGTCCGGGTTGCGCTCTGAAAAGTTCATCAGCACCTCATTCAGGCCGCCCCTGGACACAGAGTAAATCGACTGCCCCGCTTTACCGTACGGCTGAAACGTAAGTTTGCCCTGCTCGTCATGCATCACGCGCCCATGCATGGGTATGGCCACTTTACGCACTTCTTCGGCTATACCTATACCTTGCAGCGCACGCCAGCCCCGATCGCTCAAAGCAAGGTTTATAGAACGGCCCTCTTCTGTAGTGGCCTTGCGCAAATCGGGGCGGCGCTCGTAAAGGTCTACTTTGTGGCCACGCTTAGCCAGGTATAAGCTCAGCAGCGAGCCAACCAGTCCGGCCCCGATAACGGCAATGTTCTTTCTTTCAGTCATAATTTCTGAAGGGCTTGCGCCTCTTGTTGGCGTAAAGTTACAAGTTTATGGCGTGTATTGGCAAACGTGCATACTTGTAAGCGCCCAAAAGGAAGGTTGATGCTCTTGTATGGCTGAGTGGACCAGCGAAAGGGATAAGTATAAAAGTCCTCGCAAACTATAGCCTGATATTTAGCCAGGTGTTGATGAGAGATTTTAAGCAAAGACCAGGCAAGTATTAACAACTCATACTTCCTGCACGCTTTTCTCCTGCTTGCGCTGCTTTTTGGCAAAATAGTCACGGCGGCGATCGAGGTAGCCCATTACTCTGGAAGCAGTAACGCCATGCAGCACAATCGATACCAGCACAATAAAGCCAACTACTGACCACAACTGGTCGGCCGCCACAAAGCTAACTTTATCCAGTGCAAACGACAGGTAGAAGAAGGAGCCGATACCGCGGATACCGAAAAAGCTGATGGCCATTTTTTCACGCACCGGCACGCCCGTGCCCCACATGCCTATCATAGCTGCCAGCGGCCGGATAACAAACAGGAACACCAGCCCAACCACTGCGCCCTGCCACGTCAGGTAGTTGAGCAGGCCAAACACAATGCTGCCGCCAAACACCAACAGCAGCGTTACCATCAGGATGTGCTCTACCTGACTCACAAAATCATGCATCTCGGTATGGTACTCATGATCCGGTTCGCAGCTGCTCATGGTGATGGCCGCAATAAATACAGCAATGAAACCATACCCATGCGCCATTTCTGTTACGCCATACACCACCAGCGTGGCTGACAAAGCCAGAAACCCCTCCTGCGCCTTCGGAAAGTTTATTTTTTTAGGCAATGCAAAAATCAGATACGCCAGGCCGCGGCCCACCAGGAAACCTATGCCAACACCCGCCCCAATGCGGTAAAGCAAATCGCGGAGCAGCCAATCCGTGATCCAGGCGCTATCGGTAGTCCCCGCGGCGATGGCAATCACCACCGCCAGCCACGTAAACGGAAACGCTGCGCCATCATTCAGGCCGGCCTCTGCCGTTAGCGAAAAGCGCACATCATCCTCCTCTTCCTCGTTGGGCGGGCCTACCTGCACCTGTTCGGCCAGTACGGGGTCGGTGGGAGCCAGCACAGCACCCAAAAGTATGGCTGCTGCCGGTGCCAAGCCCAGCACACCCCAGCCCAGCAGCGCCAGTCCGGCAATACACAGCAACATGGTAACACTTACCAGCCGGAGCGGCACCCGCCAGTTCCGGAAACTTATTTTGCGCCGTATCTTCAGGCCAGTTCCCATTAGCGAGATAATTACACTCAGCTCCGTAAGGTGCACCACATAGTTCTCCTGCCACATAGGGTCCGGGCGCGGCAGATCAAAGGGCAGCAGGTAAATGCCTATACCCGCCAGCAGATACAGAATCGGGTAAGAAATAAAGGTTCGCTTCAGCAAAGCTGGCACCCACGCCATCGAAAGAGCTGCCAGCCCCACCAGCGTTAGTATAACTATATATTCTGACATAGGTGAATTTCATGGTAAAAAGCCAGACGCAGCAACGCTTCAGGCATTCAGCGTATAAACGTAAGTCTCTGCGATATAAAGCGGTAAGTACAGGCACAGCATTAACTTATGTGCTGCCATTTCCTCTGAAACTTTACCGGCCGAACAATCTTTCAACCAGATTTTCAGAAATAAGTTTTCCCCAGAACCTATTGAAAGATAAAGTAGGTGTATGATTTAAACGGATTTTGCCTGATTATTTCTGTAGTTAACGTATAGGCAGTGCTGAAGCAGGTTTTACTATTTATTTGTAAATTCATATAACAGAACCTCTTTATCGTGATTTGGCAACTGCACATTTCTTATAAACTTTAATCCCAGTTTCTCTAAAAGTTTTTGGGAGGCAATATTTTCTTTTGTGGTGATTGCTCTTATTCGGGATATTCCGAACTCTTCAACTCCAACCCGTTTAAGCTCGTTAGCAGCTTCAAAGGCATATCCCTTACGCTCATGTTCCGGGAGTAAGGCAAAACCAATATCTATACCTTCTAATCCCTCTCTGTCATAAAGCCCGCAGATTCCTAACTTTACATTATCTGATTTCCTGATTATGGTGTAGTTAGAATAGCCAAGTTTTTCTAACTGAGGCTTAATCTTGGTTATGATATATTCCTGCGCGTCTTCTACAGATTTAACATTTCTGTCTCCTATATATTCTATCCATTTAGGAGCATTTAGTAATTCAAAAATGAAAGGAGCATCTTCTTCAGAAGTGGGTTTTAAATCCAACCTTTCTGTTTCAAACGATTTGTAGGAGTTCATTTGGTTTGTTCAAATTAGCTATAATTTAGTTGGTGTTGTGCTTAGTTGTTTTTTTAATATTCGTTGTAATTCTGACTAACTAAAGTGAACCATTTAAGTACTATTTGTTTTAATTCAATAATTTTTTCAAGCTTGGGCATTACTGGGGGCATAGTATGAACAAAAGCGTCAGTAATTCCATAATCAAACACCCCACCTTCTACACCATCTTCCTTGAATATTAACATTGGTAATTTTAAGCCAAATAGTATTCCAGCTTCAAGATGATTCCAAGGAGTCGGAATGGAAATGGGTTCTGAAATCACTTTTTCTGATTTTGTTCTGCGTTTTCGAGTAGCGTTTTCAACGAACATCTGCTCAAAACCAAGAATTATACCTCCTGAACAATGCTTAGCTATCACATAAACTTCCTTTAAAGGAAAATCCTTCGGGTAGTCACCTCTTCCAAGAGCACGAGGTTCCATTTGAAATTCATCAAGTATATCAATTATTACTTTTCTCTTTTGCTCTTGCTCGTCAGAAAGACTTGTAGGACAAGAAACAAAAATAGGAATCTTTCTCATTTCTTAATATTAATTTGTAAGCACAACTAGCATATATAAACATAACTTTTTTGCCAATTTCTACAGATAATTTAATTGGACTAATGAATTTACCATAGTTTACATAGTTAAATATAACATTAAGAGTTGGCTTTTATAATCCCTGCAACAGCAGAAAGTAGATGTTCAGAATACGTAACATCGGCAAATGATTTATACTTCCTGCTACTTTCACTCTAAACTCATAACTCCCTAAACACCGAGTACCTGACTTACCTTTTTCAGTTCTTCGTCGTTGTCTGTCATTACCATCAATTTATCGCCTGCTTCCAGCACGGTGGTTCCGTTTGGCGTTACAAATTTGCCTTTCCTGTCGATGAGCACAATCAGCGATGTTTTAGGTAATTGCAATTCCACCAGGGATTTATGCACTGCATTGCTCCCGCTCTTCAGTTTCAACTCCACGAGCATGTTTCTGGCGTCGTACCCCATGTCCTCTCCCACCTGAAAACTTTTCGGTGTATTATCCTCCTCGCTCAGGTGCAGCCAGCCGGCCACCAGCTTCAGTGTAGATCCCTGCAACATAATAGAGGTGAGCACAATAAAGAACACGATGTTAAAGATCATGTTTGATTTCTCTACTCCTGCCAGCAGCGGATAGGTGGCAAATACGATCGGCACTGCTCCGCGCAGCCCCACCCACGATACAAATACTTTATCCTGTAGCGACGTCCTAAAAAACGACAACCCGATAAATACACTGATAGGCCGCGCCACCAGCATCAGGAATAGCGAAATGAGCAAACCGGCCCCTACCACCGGCAGCATATGCGACGGGAATACCAGCAGGCCCAGCGTCAGGAACATCAGAATCTGCATCAGCCAGGCAACGCCGTCGTAGAACTTGGTGAGGCTGCGCTTGTGGATAAAGTTCTTGTTGCCAAGTATAACCGCTGCCACATACACCGCGAGAAAGCCGTTGCCGCTGATAAGGTTGGTAAAAGCAAAGGTAAACACCACCATCGCCAGCGTCAGCGCCGGGTACAGTCCCTCCTGCTGCAGCTTTATTTTGTTGATCATCCAGACCATGCCGCGCCCCATTACCACACCCATGACGGCGCCGATGCTCATCTGCAGAAAAAACATAGGTACCAGTTGCCAGATGTTGGCCTCCTGGTTAGTTAGCAAAAAGGTAAAACTGACCGTGAGAAAGTAAGCCATCGGGTCGTTGCTGCCGGATTCCAGTTCCAGCGTAGGCCCCAGGTTATGCTTCAGCCCGATGTTGTTTGAGCGGAGAATTGAGAATACGGCCGCAGCATCGGTAGAGGAAACAATAGCCCCCAGCAGCAACCCTTCCAGCAGCGAGAACCCCAGAAGATACGTAGCGAACAGCCCTACCAATCCAGCCGTGATCAGTACGCCTACTGTCGAGAGCATCAGGCCGCGTCCTAATATGGGTTTTGTGCTCTCCCAGCGTGTATCGAGGCCGCCCGAGAAAAGTATAATCGTTAGCGCCAGCGTTCCCAGCGACTGTGCGGTGCGCGAGTCATCGAAATAAATGCCGCCTATACCTTCCGAGCCGGCCAGCATGCCCACACCCAGGAAAAGTACCAACGCCGGAACACCAAACCTGCCCAAGCTCTTGCTGATCAGGATGCTCAGGAAAAGAAGTACAGAAGAGGCGAGTAGTATGTCTTCAATGGTAAAATTCATGCGCACTGGCTTTGCTGGAGACTGTATCTCCGGTTTATACTTTAAATGCAGCCTGTCCCTACATCATCTGAAAAAACGAAGGAGCGGCATTTTTACTGCCCCTCCGTTCTCCATCCTTTTTACGTTTTATTTAATGGCGCTGCAGGCATTGGTGCAGGATTTCGGAAAAGCGGTATACTTCCTCAAAGCTGTTATACAACGGCGTTGGCGCCACACGGATAACATTTGGCTCGCGATAATCCACAATTATACCAGCTTCCATCAACCTGTCGAACAGTTGGCGGGCATCCTGCTTTACAAGTATGGAAACCTGGCAGCCACGGGCCTGCGGATCGCGCGGGGTTATCATTTCCAGCACATCCTGGCCTGCATGCAAATCGCCTATCAGATATTCCAGGTAGCCGGTTAGCTGTTCGCTCTTGGTGCGCAGGTTGTTCATACCTGCCTCATCAAACATCTCCAGCGAGGCGCGATGCACCGCCATTGCCAGAATCTGGCCGTTGCTCAACTGCCAGCCCGGCGCGCCCTCCATCGGAATAAAGCCTTTCTTCATTTCAAACCGCTCTTTGGCATTGTGGCCCCACCAGCCCGCAAAACGCGGAATATCCCTGTTATTGGCGAAACGCTCGTGCACGTACACGCCGGCCACGCCACCCGGACCGGAATTCAGATATTTATAGGTACACCACACGGCGAAATCCACATCCCAGCTGTGCAACTGTACGGGGATGTTGCCGGCAGCATGTGCCAAATCAAAACCTACCAAAGCACCGGCCTCGTGCCCGGCTTTTGTAATTACCTCCATATCAAACACCTGGCCGGTGTAGTAGTTAATGCCGCCCATCATCACCAGCGCCAGTTCTTCGCCATGCGATTTTATACTTGCCAGGATGTCTTCGGTGCGCAAAGTATGTTCGCCCTCACGCGGGAAAAGCTCTATAATGGCCTCATCCGGATTATACCCATGGAATTTGGTCTGTGTCTCCAGCGCATACTGATCAGATGGAAAAGCGCCGGCTTCGGTGATAATTTTAAAGCGCCTGCCTTCCGGCCTGTAAAATGATACCAGCATCAAATGTAAATTTACAGTCAGCTGGTTCATGATCACGACCTCGCTTTCTTTAGCACCAACCACACGGGCCGCGCCTCCGGCCAGCAGCTCGTGGTAATTAACCCATGGTTCCTCACCTTTAAAGTGTCCTTCTACAGCCATATTGGCCCACTTATACATCTCATTGTCGATATACATTTGTGCTGATTTGGGTTGCAGCCCTAATGAGTTGCCACAGAAATAAATGGCGTCCTGCCTGTTTACCTGCGGAAAGTAAAAACGTTCTTTAAAATGATGCAGCGGGTCGTTCCGGTCCTGCTCCTGCGCAAAGGCAAGGGTGTTCTGGTAGTTCATGTTGTGTTGATGTTTTTATACTTAAGCTGCTTGTGCAACTATGTTTTTCTTAATTCTGCTAAGATAAATAATTGTTGGCTGGAAATTGATACCGACCCTCACAGGTCTGAAAGATGCTGTGAGGTAGGCGCTGCTGCCGAAAACCCTCTCCTGTTTTTAGGTGAGGGTTGGGGTGAGGCCTTTCACAAACCGTTCTTTCTTCAGGTTCAGCCATTCCAGGGCGGTGCCGCTGAGTACGCCTTCTTTGGTAGCCAAATTGTAAGGTATGGATTCGATGAGTTTGCCCGGCTGCAACTAGCCGAGCGGAAAAAGATTGTCTGTGCCGAGGGCGATACTGCTGGCTCCTGTCAGGTTTACCAGATAATCCAGCGCCAGCGGATCATGCACCAGCGAATCAAAGTAAAATTTGCCGAGGTAATCGCGCGAATTTACCTTGTGTTTACGGCGCACAGGTCAGGCCATTTGGCAGGCAATAGGTGCGTGTGAATATCTACCTTGAAAAGTCGCCTTCTGCAGGTATAAGGGACACTGGCCGGTGGTTTTGCATACGCATAAAAGCCGCTATACTTCCTGCGGATGGATCGGGCAATTCAACAATACACGCATTTTCAGGACGCAAGACATAAGAGAGCAATACCTTGTAACATCCAACAGAAAAGCGGCTTACTATTATTCACACAAACAAGAAAAGTCTTTTGTCTTAATACTTGTGTCCATTTAAAGTTTTACTGGTGGCTCCATTACTTCGCCGCAATTGTTGCAGGTGCGATGCTCCTTGCTCTGCCAGAAGTTATCCATTATAACAGGTAGTTGTTTTACGATGTCTGTTACCTCGGCATACTCCTCGTAGAGCTTGTTGCCGCAGTTTTCGCAGAACCACAAAAATCCGTCCTGCTCGCCTTCTTTGCGGTAACGCTCCATTACAAGGCCTACGGTGTTGGCCGGGCGTTGCGGCGAATGCGGTACACACGCCGGCAGCAGAAAAATCTCGCCTTCCTTTATCGGAATATCTATCGGCTTGCCATCCTCTATTATCTTCAGTATAATATCGCCTTCCAACTGGTAAAAGAACTCCTCTCCTTCATCGTAGTGATAGTCTTTACGGGCGTTCGGGCCACCTACTATCATCACAATAAAATCGTCGTTGCCTTTGTATACCTGCTGGTTGCCCACCGGTGGTTTTAACAGGTGGCGGTTTTCGTCAATCCATTTTTTAAAACTGAAAGGTCGTTGTATGGCCATGGTTTTGCTACATTAGGTTGCTAGCCTGAAAGTACGAAATTTTGAACAGGAATGACTGTTGCCGGTACAGCCTCCCCTCAAAACGCTGTTTATACTTGCGCTGAAGGCAGGATGGACATATGCTGCTTTGGGTGGATTTCCGTATATTTAAGCTATGAACCTTGATTTGAAAAATAAACAGGCCCTTGTTTGCGGCAGCACGCAAGGCATTGGCAAAGCCATCGCTATAGAGCTGGCGCAGCTGGGCGCGCACATAACGCTGGTGGCCCGCAACGAAGAAAAGCTGCAGGAAGTAGCACAACAACTAGATACGAGCCAGGGCCAGCAGCACAATTATTTGGTAGCTGACTTTGCCAAGCCTGAAGAGTTGGCGCAAAAAATAAAAGCGTATGTGCAGCAGCACCCCGAAATACATATCCTCATTAACAACACCGGCGGACCGGCGGGCGGACCAATTACTAAAGCCCGACCGGAGGAGTTTCTGAATGCCTTTAACATGCACCTCATCAACAACCACCAGTTGGTGCAGGCGCTGCTGCCTGGCATGAAAAAAGCAGGTTACGGGCGGATCATCAACATCATCAGCACGTCTGTAAAGCAGCCACTGCATGGCCTGGGCGTGTCCAACACCATCCGCGGAGCCGTGGCGAGCTGGGCAAAAACTATGGCGAATGAGTTGGGGCAGTATGGCATTACGGTGAACAATGTGTTGCCGGGCTCCACCAAAACCGCACGTATTTTTTCCCTTGTTGAAAGCCGCGTCTCCAAGTCAGGTAAGAGCCTGGAGGAAGTGCAACACGAAATGGAAGCAGAAATTCCGGCCCGCCGTTTTGCCGAACCCGAAGAAGTTGCCGCTGCCGCCGCATTTTTAGCCACACCTGCCGCAGCTTACATCAATGGCATTAATGTGCCAGTTGATGGAGGCAGAACGGGGTGTTTGTAGTTTTTTAGGCACAAGACGCTAGACAGAAGTTGTAGGCTGTTTCCTCTCGCAAGCTTTTAGCTTGTAGTTGACTATCAAGTAAGCTTTCAACTTGCGGAAGTATGGTGCAGGTAATGCAAGCTGAAAGCTTGCAAGCATGAAAGGCCACAAATTACGCTGTCGTTAAACTTGCGGCAGGTACGATACAAGGCCTGCCATACCTGCCTGATAAGCAACCCTTTGCTACAGCGCGGCAACTTACTGTACTTTTGCCCGCAAGACAGGGAAACGCCCTGCAGCGCCATTGAATTCACCTGCATAATATCAGCAGGCGTATTATTAAAAAGAAGCGTAACACTTAAAATGACGACCAAAAACTTAAACAACGGCATTCCTGTTTCCATTTCACTTACATCGACTTTAGAGGCTGAAAATATTGGTCCGCGCATTACGCAGGACAAAAGAAGGCTGTTGCTCATTTCTGCGCTGGCAGTGCTTACAGCAGCCTGCATCAGCATTATAGCTAAATTCCTGATCTACCTTATCGACCTTATCAGCAACATTGCATTTTTTGGCGAGTTCTCGATAGAATACCTGAACCCGGCCAATAATAATTTAGGCTTATGGGTAATCGTAATACCAGCTATAGGCGGCATTTTGGTTGGTTTAATGGCACTTTACGGCTCCAAAGCCATCCGCGGACATGGTATTCCAGAGGCGATGGAACAGGTTTTAACCAACCAGAGCAGGATAAAACCTGCGCTTACTTACCTAAAGCCTCTCTCTTCAGCTGTTGCTATAGGTACAGGTGGGCCGTTTGGAGCGGAAGGTCCTATTATTGCCACAGGCGGTGCCCTTGGTTCCACGCTGGGGCAGTTACTGAAAATTACGCACAACGAGCGTAAGATTCTGCTGGCAGCAGGTGCCACCGCAGGTATGGCGGCTATTTTCGGAACCCCCATTGCTGGCATCTTTCTGGCGATTGAGTTGTTGCTGTTTGAGTTTTCGCCACGCTCTATTATTCCTGTAGCCCTGGCCTGCATCACTGGTGCCGCCGGGCATCATCTGCTGTTCGAGTCAGGCCCTGTTTTCCCAATGGAGGATTTAATAGCAGTTCCCAGCAATGTGGCGCTTGCATGGTACAGTGCTATCGGGCTTCTAATCGGCGTGCTGTCTGTTCTGACAACCAAAGTTGTTTACTGGGTGGAAGATATGTTTGAGGAACTACCCATACATTGGATGTGGTGGCCTGCGCTGGGAGGCCTGGCGGTAGGTCTTGTAGGCTACTTTGCGCCGCGCACTTTAGGTGTAGGTTACAGCAACATCACCGATTTGCTGTCGGGCAGCCTGACGCTGCAGATTGTATTGTCGCTGTGCATCTTTAAGTTTATTTCCTGGGCCATCGCGCTGGGCAGTGGCACATCGGGTGGTACGCTGGCTCCCTTGCTTACCATAGGCGGGGCCATTGGCGTACTGATAGCAAGCGTCATTCTTTCTATTTTCCCGGACTCCGGTATTACGCTTCCGCTTGCAGCCCTCATCGGCATGTCGGCTATGTTTGCTGGCGCATCCAGAGCTTTGCTCACCTCTATTATATTTGCGCTGGAGGCTACTTCGCAATCCAATGCCCTGTTACCGCTCCTGGCATCCTGCGCCGCATCTTACCTCGTTTCTTTTTTCATGATGGAGAACACTATTATGACCGAGAAAATTGCACGCCGTGGTGTTAAAACGCCACACTCTTATGAACCTGACCTGCTCGAAAAAGTAACGGTAGAGCAAGTGGTAAATAAAAACGGATTGGTACTGAGCGGCGATAACAGCATTAAAGAAGTGCGGGAGTGGCTCGGTAAAGAACACGACCATTATAAAAGCAATTATTTCATTATCTCAAATGATGCCGGAGAGTTCAGGGGCATTCTGAGTTCATCAAACCTGTTCAGCAATCATCACAACCCCGAAACACAGATAGGTTCGCTTATCAAGCGGAAGCATATTTTTGTTGCCATTGATAACAGCCTGCGCACAGCTGTGGAAATGATGGCGAAAGAAAACATCGATGTACTGCCTGTGGTATCCAGAGACAACAACACCATTATCGGCGTATTATCTTACCAGAATATTATAAGTGCTTATAAGCATGGCATACAAGATTATGAGAAGATGAATCCTAATATTTCGCTTGGAAGAAGCGGGATGAAGATATTGCTCCGCGGACAGAAATTATTCACCTTCAGGAGGGCCAAGGGCGACGAATAACGGCAGAAAGTTGAAGTAAAAATCGTTTCATCTCTGCCACTAGTGCTTTTTATTTGAATCAGGATTTCAGGATTATCGGGATATTTATACTTTAGATTCTAGCGTTGTGCGTTTCCCCAACTAATTTTGCCTGGCAGAAGCAAGTATAAGTATAACCCAGACCTCACAGTGCCTTTGCCAGTAGCTAATATAACAAGACACTCACAGGTTGTTAAGAAACTATAAAGTTCTATACTTGCCTGAAAGCAGAAAGGCTCATCATAACTGATGAGCCTTTCTGCTTTTATACTTGCTATATTTACTGGTTCAGCGCCGCCTTCTCCGGGTGAATCAGGTGATCTTCCAGAAAGTTGGTCATCATCGTGAAGCGGTGCAGCAGCGTGTTGCCGCCGTAGATGCCGTGGTTGCGGTTCGGGTAGTAAAAGCTATCGAACTGCTTGTTAGCCGCTACCAGCGCATCTTCCATCTCCACCGAATTCTGAAAGTGCACATTGTCGTCGCCGGTGCCGTGAATCAATAATAAATCACCTTTCAGTTTGTCGGCAAACATAAGCGGAGAGTTTTCGTCGTAACCGGCGGCATTTTGCTGTGGTGTTTTCAGATAGCGTTCTGTGTAAATGCTGTCGTAGAAACGCCAGTTGGTAACTGGTGCCACCGAAATTCCCGCACGAAATACGCCGTCGCCTTTGGTAAGTCCCAGCAGCGTCATGTATCCGCCGAAGCTGTGGCCCCAGATGCCGATGCGATCTGCATCTACAAACGGTTGCCTGGCCAGCCACTTGGCGCCTTCTACCTGATCGGCTACTTCATACTTACCCATATTGGCATACGTTACCTTCTTAAAATCAGCGCCGCGTGCGCCGGTGCCGCGGTTGTCTATACTTACAACAATCAGCCCTTTGTTGGCCAGCACCTGGTACCACAAAAAGTCGTTGCCGCCCCAACTGTTGGTTACGGTTTGTGAGCCCGGGCCACCATACACGAACATCAGCACCGAATACTTCTTGTTCGGGTCAAAATCAGCCGGCTTTATCATCCAGCCGTTCAGTTTGGTGCCATCGGCGGTATTCATCGTAAAAAAGTCTTTCTTGGCGATATCATACTGCGCCAGTCTTTCACGAAGCGCTTCGTTATCTTCCAGCACCTTTATAAGTTTGCCATCTTTGGCCGTGTGCAGGCTTACCACCGTCGGTGTTTCAGTTGATGTATAGTAGTCCAGGTAATAGGTAAAGTCCGGGCTCATGTTGATGTTGTGCGTGCCTGCTTTGCCGGTCAGTTGCTTTTTGCTTTTGCCCTTGCTGCTGATGCTGTAAAGCTGGCGCTCTAACGGCGAAACCTCCGTAGACATGTAATACAAACGGTCGTTTTTTTCATCATACCCCAGGAAACTACTTACCTCCCAATTGCCATCTGTGATCTGGCGTACCAGCTTACCATCCATTTTATACAGGTACAAATGATTGTAGCCGTCTTTTTCTGAGGAATGAATAAACTGCTTGCCGTCCTGCAGGTAAGTCAAATCATCGGTTACATCGATGTAGGCTTTATCCGTTTCTTTCAGCACCACATTGGTTTTTCCGGTGGTAGCGTTGGCATGCAATATCTCCAGCGTATTCTGCAGGCGGTTCATTTTCTGGATAGAAAGCAGGTTCGGGTCCTGTGTCCATTTAATGCGCGGAATATAGATATCGGTTTCAGCGCCGGTATCCATTTTCACTGTTTTGCCGTTGCCAAGGTTATACACCGATATTTTGATAGCAGAATTTGCCTCGCCCGCCTTCGGGTATTTATACTTGTAATCCTGCGGATATAACTCGCCCCACATTTGCATGTTATACTCCGGCACTTTGCTTTCATCAAAAGTATAAAACGCTATCTTAGAACCATCCGGCGCCCAATGAAAAGCCTGTGCAAAAGAAAATTCTTCCTCATACACCCAATCCGAATAACCGTTGATGATAGAGTTAAGCTTGCCGTCGGTGGTGATTTGCGTCTCATTCATGTTGCTGAGATCCACAAAAAACATATTATTATCGCGAGCAAAAGCAACACGCCTGGCATCCGGCGAAAAAGTGGCATATAGTTGCTTGCCGCCGTTACTCAGCTTGGTCAGCTTTTTAGAACTAATGTCGTAAACATAAAAATCGGCTTTGGAGGATCGGCGGTAGATTGGCTCGGTTCCGGTTGAAAACAGCACTTTCTTTTCATCCGAACTGAAAGTATAATCGTCGAATTCGATAGGCGTACTGCTGCCTTCAGGCTTCAGGTTTTCACCCTCAATAATGGTGCTGACAGGTTTGCCGGTAGTTACATCATACTTCACAATGTCGTACACGCGGTTTTGCTCGTCGGGCACCTGCGAACTATAATACCGGCCGTCTTTCATCCAGTTGACGCCATACACCGACTCGGCCCGGAAGGTACCGTTTTTGTAAATATCTTCCAGCGTAATTTCTTTCTTCTGCTGTGCCTGCGCCACCAATGCGAAGCACAAAAGCACGGCAGCTAAAAGGTTTGTTTTTAATTTGATATGCATGCGGTAGTTTAGATTTAGTTTAGCTCCTCAAAGTTAGCTTAATATTATTGTTTCGCCATAAAATACAGCCAAAGCCATACCTATAGGCACCTGAATAGTAGCTTAGTAAGTATAAAATCAAAACGGCAGCCCTTTTGCAGAGCTGCCGTTTTGATTATTATGCACCTATTCTTACCCTAAAAGTTATAGCCTAGTGTTACCATAACTGTATTTTGTTTCTGGTCGATGTCTACTATAGGTTCCCCGCCGGCAGGTAATATGTAGGGAGAGTAGCGGCTGTTGCCCTGGCTGCTCACATAGGCGGCATCCAGGTAATAATTTTGCAGCCTGATGCCTGCCCCTAAACTGTAGCTCTTTATTTTACCGTCGAATGCTGCGTTGCGGTACGGATCGCCACTTACGGCGTAGCCCGCACGAACTCTGAACACATTGTAGCGGCCTTCGGCCCCAAAGCTGTAGTTTACGGCTGATTTATAGGTATTTGAAATGTTGCTGTTTACATCGCTAAAGTAGTTGCCGCTGTTGCCAAATTCATCTTCCTCTTCACCAAAGTGGGCACTGCTATAATCTACATATTCAATATCAGCCGTTATGAAGCCATACTTGTTCAGGAACACAGCCACACCACCATTTGCCCGGAAAGGCGTAGTGAGGCGGTAGGAAAACTGCCCTGGCATTTCGGCAGCACTTTCTGTTGGGCCGTCGTCAAAAGAGGCATACAATGAGCGTTGATAATCATCTGTAAAGCTAAAAGCTGTAGGGGTTTGAATACTAGCACCAATCCGAATAGCGTCTACTGGTCTGTAAATAGCGCCTATGCGTAAGTTAATGCCTGCCCCACGGGTTGTAAATTCATCACGCAACTCCAGTCCGGTAAAGGCAGTAGAGTCACTGAATTCATTTTCGCGGAAGATGCTCTCCTGGGTAAAGGTAGACGTTACAACGCCCAGCGAAGCGCCTAGGTATAATTTATCGCGGAAGCTGGTGCCTACGCCAATATCAAACTGGCTTTGGGAGCCGCTGCGCCTGATTTCCTCTTCCTGATCGATGCTTCCATAGCGCGTTAGCGGGGTCACAAACTCGTTTCCGTCTGCGTCCTCTGCTATATCAATAAGATAAGTGCCAAATGCCAGTCCCTCCAGCGTTTCAATGCCTGTATCGAATTCGTCATTTAAATCTTGCAGGGTGCGGCCTTTGGCATTGGCCTGATCGGCGAAATATTCTACGATGGTAGGCGTGGTTTCGCCGGTGGTATTGCGGTAGTATAACTGCTGGTTAAAGTTGTTCAGCCTGCTAAAATTTATTCCCAGGTTCAGGCCACGCCAGTCGCTGGCATCATCGTCGCCTTTGCGGTTGCTGAGTACCAAACCTGCCTGCGGAATGGCTACCATATTCTTATCTTCTGAAAAAGAGAAGCCATTGGTATGCGTGGTGGTGTTGTTAAGCTGCAAGCCGGGACTGATACTAAACTCAGAGCGGCGGAACATGCCCAATCCGGCGGGGTTAGCCGACATTGACGATATATCAGCACCGAGGGCTGTTTGTGCGCCTCCCATACCTTGTATGCGGGCTGTTCCGGCTACACCCAATCGCGAATAACGCAGGGCATCTACCTCATTTTGAGCAAAAGCAGTTCCGCTCCAGCCCAGCAAAAGCGCCAGGCTGGCCGAAAATATTTTATATAACTTCATGTGTTTCTTTAGATTGAATTAATTTCCTCTTCCTCTTGACGGACGACCACCGCTGTTACTACCGCTGCTTGCGGGCGACGGAGAACTGCTGCGGCTTGGTGTGTAGGAAGGTGCCGAGTTCTCATTGGAGCGGCTTGGTCGGCTTTCGTAAGTTCGGGTTTCCCGTTGAATTGGCTGCTGGCGCTGTATCGGCTGCTGGCGTTGCACTGGCTGCGATCTACGTTCACGTGCCGGAGCAGGTGTATACTCGCGGGTGCGCGGCGTTTGCTGCGCCGGTTGTGCCTGCTGGCGCTGCTCCTGTCTCCTTTCGGCAGGTGCCGAACTGGGCGCTGGGCGACTCTGGCCGCTACGTGTATCGTAATAAGTGTTGCGGCTGGGCCGGGTCGGCAATGCCTCCTTCGCTTCGGTTTCAGTAGCAGAGCGTATTACACCACCCGCCTCATTGCCACGCGAAGATCTGTATGTATTGCGACTTCCGGCATTCTGCTGCTCCTGTCGGTCGCTGATGCTGTTGCCACGGGCCGGCCTGCCGCTCACGCGATCTGCGTTATCCGTTACCACCGTACCACGAGATTCGCGCGGGCCATACTGCACTTGGGCCGCCTTGCCGATCACGATTGGCCGCTCGTATGAAGCATAAGGACTGCGGGCGTAATAGCCGTTGCTTATACCGCCATAGTAACCGTTATAGAAGTTGTTATAAGGATACCAGGAACTGTAAAAAGGACGGCGCCCCCAGCCATTGCCCCAGCCCATGTTATAGCCAATATTTATACTTAATGCGCTGCCATAAAAAGGTCTGCTAAAGTATGGGTCGTATCCGTAAGGTGAAGAAAACGGATCGTAGGCATAAGCATTATAAGAGCTATAGAAAGGATCGTAGCTGTAAGAATTAAAAGAATTATAGCGCGGCACATAAGCACTGCCCCAGTATGGATCTACAAAAGAGTAATTAGGTCGATACCAGTTATCACGGTCATCATAGGTACGGCCGTCGTAGTATTCCTCTTCGGCATAACCCTGTACACCGGCAGCATTGCCCGAATATTCCGGATTCAGCACCTCTCCCTCAGCCAGCACCTGATTGTTGGTTTCATTGTCAGTCTGGTAGCTTTGTTCCGGCGCCTGATAGCGTTGTTCCGTTGCCGGTGCCTGAGGCTGTATGTATTCGGTTTTGTCTGAAGCGCTGTAGTACATGTCGTCGTACTCCGTAGATTGCATCGCCACAGGACTGGAGCATCCTACTGCCAGCAGTGCGAGCATAGGGCCTACAGTTAATAATGTATATTTTTTCATGGCCATTTTATAGTAAGAATTCTTATATCAATAAAGATAAACACACAATAGCGCAAAACCTTATTAATGTATAATATATTAACGTAATTTCGGGCAGAATTGATATGCTACTTTCAATCCTAAAGTAGCAAAATCTATTCCAAAAACAATACAATTAGCTGTATATATAAAAATTTAGCGAGAAAGATGAGCAAAGGCTTACCTAAAAGAAGCGAAGACTACTCGTTGTGGTACAATGAACTGGTGAAAAAAGCAGGCTTGGCCGAAAATTCAGCCGTGCGCGGCTGCATGGTCATCAAGCCTTATGGATTCGCTATCTGGGAGAAAATGCAGCGCCAGCTGGACGATATGTTTAAAGCTACCGGCCACGAAAACGCCTACTTCCCGCTGTTTGTTCCTAAAAGCTTATTC